>Ga0209314_10000026_pt1 | contig 54897 bp, 49 predicted proteins | sample I19B2metaG_FD_184146 | JGI IMG/M metagenome (GOLD analysis project Ga0209314, IMG submission 184146) | Lake sediment bacterial and archeal communities from Gulf of Boni, Indonesia to study Microbial Dark Matter (Phase II) - ​I19B2 metaG... | ecosystem: Environmental > Aquatic > Freshwater >... | reverse complement strand
GGGGGGAAAACGGCGAGAACGGGATCTATCTGCACGCCGGCGGTTTCGAGCATACAGGGGGGGGAGGGGAGAAGTTCGCCTTTCGCACTAGGGAGACCCGCGAGACCCCCTTTTCCCGCACCTACGACGAGCTGTATGACCTTTTGAGATTCGAGCGGGAGAACGGCCGCATCCTCTGGGTGCTCGGGCCGGCTGTGACCTTCGACAGGGACAGCCGCGACGCCATGGCAGGGCTGATCGAGTCAGGCTACTGCCATGTGCTCCTGGCAGGTAACGCCCTGGCAACCCACGATCTGGAGGCAGGGTATTTCGGCACCGGCCTGGGGCAGGACATATATACCAGGGAACACGTCCCCGGAGGGCACTACAATCATCTGGACATCATCAACGAGGTCCGCCGTCACGGCTCCATGGCAGCCGCATCCCAGGCGCTGGGGTTGGATAGCGGCATCATCAAGGCCTGCCTGCACTGCGGCATCCCCTATGTGCTTGCCGGCTCAATCAGGGACGACGGCCCGCTACCAGAGGTGATCACCGACAGCTGCAATGCCCAGGATGCCATGCGTTTCCATGCCAGGAGAGCGACCACGGTCATTGCCGTTGCCACCCAACTCCATGCCATTGCCGTGGGGAACATGGTGCCGAGCTATCATCTCCAGGCAAGCGGTGAGCCAAGACCAGTATACTTCCACGTGGTTGACATCTCTGAGTTTGCAGCCGACAAACTGGCAAACCGCGGCTCGGCTCAGGCCATGGCCATAACCACCAATGCCCAGGACTTCATGGTCAACCTCTGGAAAAACCTCTGCCCTGAGTAAAGCGGCAAGAGGGTCAGGTAACTATCCGCCGAAATCATTGATTGCTGTGAGAAAAGCCGCGCCATAGCGACGCAGCTTGTGCTCTCCCACGCCGCTAACCATGAGCATCTCCTCCTCGCTCCCGGGGCGGAGCGAGGCCATTGCCACCAGGGTTGCGTCGCTGAAGACGACGAATGGGGGGACATTCTCCTCCGCTGCCAGACGCCTGCGCAGAGCGCGAAGCTCCTGGAACAGCCCCTCGTCGTACTCCTGCACCTCCCCCTTACGCCTCCCTGCCTGCTTCTCCTTTTGCGGGCGCTCCGCATGCATCGCGAGGAAGAGCGTCTCCTCCCCTTTAAGCAGCGGCCGTGACTTCTCAGTCAGGCGCAGCACGGAGTAGTTACCCATATCCTGGTTCAGGTAGCCGAGATGGAGGAGTTGGCGAAATATGCCGGTCCACGCCTGGCGTGAAAGGTGACTGCCGATGCCGTAGGTTGAGAGTTTGTCGTGGCCCAGGCCGCGGATCCTCTCACCATCGGCACCGCGCAGAACCTCGACGAGATGCCCGACACCGAAGCGCTGGCCGGTGCGGAATACGCAGGAGAGAGCCTTCTGGGCGTCGACAGTTGCATCGTACAGCTGTGGCGGGTCGAGACATGTGTCGCAGTTGCCGCAATCAGCATGGAGATCATCGCCGAAATAGCCAAGGAGCACCCGCCTGCGGCAGCTTCTGGCCTCGGCATAGCCGACCATGGCATTCAGCTTGTGCAGGTCTATGCGTACCTGTTCCCTGTTTCCACCCGATTCGATCAGCGACCTGGCAACGGCTATGTCGCCGTAGCCGAAGAGGAGCAGCGCCTCTGCCGGAAGCCCGTCACGGCCGGCACGTCCTGTCTCCTGGTAGTAGCTTTCGATATTGCGCGGCAGATCGTAGTGGACAACGAAGCGAACATTCGGCTTGTCGATCCCCATGCCGAAGGCTACCGTTGCCACGACAATGTCGATTTCGTCGCGCAGAAACGCCTCCTGAACCCTCTGCCTAGCCCTGTCCGCCAGACCGGCGTGGTACGGGGAAGCCCTGAAACCGGCGGCAATCAGGCGGGCGGCGATCTCCTCGACCCTCTTGCGCGACAGGGCGTAGACTATTCCGGCACGGTCACGGCGTGAAGCGAGGAAGCTTGCCAGCTGCTGGGCAGGTTTCTGTTTGGGGATAACCGTGTAGCTGATGTTGGGGCGATCGAACCCCGAATAGAAACAGGGGGCGCTGCCCAAGCCGAGACGGCCAATGATGTCCTCCCTGGTCTGAGGGTCGGCAGTGGCGGTGAGGGCAATCAGCGGTACGGATGGGAAGAGGCGCCTAAGCCTGCCGAGTTGGACATATTCGGGACGGAAATCATGACCCCACTGGGATATGCAGTGGGCCTCGTCGATGGCAAAGAGTGAGATGGCAAGCCCTGCCAGCCGCTCCAGGAACGGTTCGCTCATCAGGCGTTCAGGGGCGACGTAGAGGAGTTTCAGCCTGCCTGAGTGGAGGTCGGCAAGTACCCGGCGGGACTCCGACTCCCCCAGGGAGGAGTTGTAGCATGCCGCGGCAACACCGTTGGCAAGGAGCGCGTCCACCTGGTCTTTCATCAGGGATATGAGGGGGGATACGACGATGGCCACGCCGTCCCGGTGCAGGGCGGGTATCTGGTAGCAGAGGGACTTGCCGCCGCCGGTTGGCATGAGGACGAAGGAGTCCCGGCCGGCGATGAGGCTTTCGATGATCTCCTCCTGATGAAGGCGGAAGGAGTCGTAGCCGAAAACGCTCTTCAGGGTTTGTCGCGTGGTCATGCATCCCCCCTGGCAAAGGTTCTCTCCGAGCAGGAATAACACCCCCTCAGCTCTTCGGCATAGACGGTGATATCCGCTGCGAAAGAGCGGAAATCCGCGAGCAACTCGGGGTGAAGCCTTGCAAGTTCAATCTCTCCACCTGCTAGGGGATTTTGCCTCCCTATGCGCCTGGAAAGACGGCCAAGGGCCGAGCCGATACCCGAGACGCTGGCATAGGAGGGGATGAGATCATCGAAAATTACCGGCAGGAGAGGCTGCATTGCCTGGGGGATTATTGCTTTGTGGCTCTGTACCGCCACCCTGCAGCGACGGGTAAAACGGGTCCAGGGCTCTGCAGACCATTTATCCCAGTCATTTAGCAGCAGATGATCGTAAAACATGTCGACCATGATGCCGCGAAAGCGGCCGTATCTGCTGGCGATACGGTTTCGGCTGCTCCTGAATGCCGGATGCCCCTCGGCGAAAGAGTCGATCCTCCTGTGCAGCTCGACGCCCTGGCGTACCCGATGGGTAAAGCGACCGTCAAGGGGCCCCTTGACGAAGTCCCCCATGAAGTTTCCCACCAGGATTTCTTCGTCCGTGCCGGAGAGGTACATGTGGAAGAGAAAATTCATCCTCCAGCCCCCCCCTTCAGCCTGAAATTGAATGATAGTGGAGTAGTGGCCGGCCGGCCATGGCTCTTTTCGGTGAAACTGACCATGCCGTTGCGTTCGACGATGATCACGCTTGTGGAGCGTGTTGCGTAGCGCTCGCCGACGATGAAGATGGGGGAGAGGAAACGCTCGAACTCAGGACCTATGCCCGTATCAGGCAGAAGGTGGTCGGCGAAGGGGTTTGGGTCAGCCATGGCCAGGAGGAGTTCGGACGGCTGGATCATGTCCCTCTGCAGCAGCTCCTCAAGACGCCTTCTCGCCTCCACCAGCTTTGGCCAGCGGCTGTCGAGAAGGTGATTGGAGAGGCCATGCACTCCTGGCGATATCGGTCCGGAAGAGCCGCCGCGATTGGTGAAGTAGTAAAGCTCGTTTACTCTGCCGTAGATGAGGTTGAAGCCGTCGTAGCGCTCTCCGCTTCTTTGCAGATGGGCTTGCATGTCGATAGTGGTCATGGAGTCGTCACGCAGGTACTCAGCCACCAGTGAGCCACGGGATGGGGGGGTGGCCACCTGTTGCCGCGGGTCACGGTAGTTGGTGATTGCCGCCAGCCTGCCGGAGGTGGTTATCCCCAGCCACGTACCCCCGGCCTGCAGGTCACGTCCAGCAAGAAGATGGGGAGACTCATCCCAGAAAGCGGCGGGCTCGGCACCCCGGTCGAGAAATTCGTCCCTGTTGGCGGCAAGCACCAGGCTGTAGCGGGGGTGGCTGTCAATGGCGAAGGCGAGGAGACACATGGCGCTTTCCCTATGGAGAGCTGTCAGGCAATGCGATAGCGATCAATGTCCGCTTCGCCGAAGTCGTTACCGCAGGCAAAGGGGTGCTCGCCGCTATCCTTGATGTTTACCCGCAGGTTACAGGTACTCCCCGGCTCGGCCTTGGTATAGCGCAGGAGGATCCTGGCTGCCGCCACCAACTGCTCTTCGTTATACTCTCCGGTTATGAGACCGAACGGGCTTGAGCCATCTAGCCAGCGAAGGGAGGACTCCCCATCCTGCAGCTGGGCTTCGAGAAGTGAGTTTTCCGCCTCATTGCGACCGACCAGGAGTTTGGTTTCCGGGCCAATGCGGAAGTGACGCCCTACCTTGAGGAGACGGAAGTCGCGCAGGTTCAGGGCCGTGCAGTGGGTGAACAGATCCTTGACCTTGGGTGCAAAGGCCGGTTCTGTCAGCATGCAACCACCGGCAGGGCATGGGTAGTTGTTCACCTCCAGCTCGTCGGCCAGTTCCATCTGCTCCTTGCGGGAGCGACCCTGGATCGCCAGCAGGGCCTCACGGTCAACCCAGCCGCGCTCCTCTGCAATGGTGGGAGGGAAATGTTTTGCCGACAGGGGGCGAAGCAGCAGCCCCTGAAGGCCGCTATCCCGCTCGATAATCTCCAGGGTCGCACGACGCTGGCTCATGGGGCGCTGCCCAAGGACTTCGCCGGTGATGACGAAGTCCGCTCCGCTTTCAGCCATGTACTCCCGTGCCCTGCTGAGGAGATAGATGCGGCAGTCGATGCACGGATTGATACCCTTGCCGTAACCGTACCTGGGGCGGCGCACCACCTCCAAGTAGTCGATCCCCTTGGACATGACCTTGATGGGGATGCCGAACTCCTCGGCAACCCTGAGCGCCTCGGACTTGCAGCCGGCGTTCTTGCCGGTGCATGTGCAGAAGGGTGAGGTGAAGTTGAGCGCCTCAACATCTATCCCATGGTCGAGCATCAACTTGACTGCCAGGGTGGAATCAAGCCCGCCGGAGAGGAGGGCGAGAGCCTTGCGTTTCATCAAATGTCTCCTGTGGCCCCATGCGCGCCACATGAAAAGAGCCGCTGCTGCTTGCAACGGCCCGGCACGACGGAACCTTGAATTTTGAGTCAGAGTAGCACAGGGGAGATAGAAATGTAAAGGTAGGGGTCTATCCTGGCAGGTTCTCTTTGGCCTTGCGGTAGAAGTCGATAAGAAACTCCGAGTCCTTGGGTGACAGATTGAACTTGAAGATCGCCTCCTGTACCAGTGGGCCAAGTGGTTGGCCAGCATCCTCCTGCAGGTTGCTAGATACCCACTTGATAGCCCGGTGCAGCTCTTCTCCTTCGGGGAGTATGCTCATTGATATTCTCCTCGTGCATTGATTTTACCGGCCGCAAGTGTACCCCGACAGAAGCTTAAGATGCAAGCGTCCTCAGCTCAGAGTGCAGACCTTGATCTTGCGACGATGGTCAAAATCAGGAGATCCGGCCGTATCAGCACCTGGCGGAGAATTTGTATAACTCATTGCAGAGGCGGGCTGTTTTCGCCAAAGTACTCGTGATTGTCGGCATTATTGACCGCCTTGGCAGGATCGGTCAGGGCCAGGTCCATCGCCCCCTGCTGGCCGTAGACATAATCGCTGGTGCTGGCTACGGTGTTGAAGTGGCTCATTTCGTGGATCAGGGTGCCTGCCTGGGAGTCTGTCCCGGTCTGGGGCGCAAGCCAGAAAATTCGACAGAGGTAGATGGTGTATGGCCTTGTCGGATAGACGTACGCATAGTATCTCTTCTTGCATCCGCAGTCGAAGGTTACCGCTGCGGTGTCCATGGCACTGCTGATGCTGGTGAAGTGGGTGGTGACAGTCTCATATCGTGCCGCGTCCGGCGCGCCGAACCAAGTGATGTAGCGCGGGGAATACTGATGCGACTGGGACTTGAGGTATGACAAGGCATCGGCTGAGTAGCTGCTGGCATTGGCGCGGGCGGTTACCAGGATAGCTTGCTGAGTGGTCGTGCACCTGTTGAAGCCGGTTGTGCCTGAAGTCTTGACCGGAATTCCAGCATCCGCAACACTACCTGCTTCCCTGCCGGCTATCCATACCTTGATTTCGTTGGAGGTGAGGCGCTCAGGTTCCTTCTTGGCGCTACCCCTCTCCGCATACAGCTCCGTGGAGGATACATCGTAGACGATGCTGTATTGACCCGATTTGGAAAGATCGTAATACATGGCTAAATCAACATCGCGTGTGATGCTCTCTCCCCCCTTCAGATGGAGATAATCATCATGGGCAGGTTTAGGGCGCTTGTAGAGCGGCCCTGTATATGCAACAGGCAGACCGTAGTCCCGCTGTATGGAGAAGAGCGGACCCTCCACATCGTCGAACGGGGTGTACCACTTGAGGATTTTCAGGGGGTGTTTGCCGTTGTTGGCGATGGTCACATGGACAGTTACTGGCATGTCTGCCGCGAAAGATGTGGAATCTACCGAGAGGGTCACGCTCGGCACCTCGCTTGAGGCAAAAGCTGCTCCTGCCCGAAGGATTACAGCAAGGAGAGCAAGGACGATTGCAACCGCTACTGAAATGGGGATCTGCTTTTTCATGGCCTTTCCTCCTTTAGCGGAAAGTTTTTCTGAAAAAAAGCCGGGCTAGCCAATGGAAAATTCATTTGGCAGCCCGGCTATCTTCTCTTGAGACCCGTGGCTTTCTGTCCCCCTCTCGCGAAGGGTTTAGCTTTTCAGGAAACAGGACAAATATTCGATTTAAATCATTTTAACATGACATCCGGCATTCATTCAACAAGCTTATTGCCGTATCCAGCTAGCAAGAGACACAACGCCAGGCACTTCCGGCAGATCATCCTGCTAGTCGGATACCCCCCACTCTCGCCCGGCAGTAGCGCACCAGGAGGGGGACGAGAAACATGGCCGCCAGGACGATGGCCATGGTGACGTTCGGGTTCCTGATGAAGGCGTTCAGCTGCAGGGTGGAGAGGGCGATGACGGCGAAGTAAAGCATGTCGCCGCTGATGGCGATGACCCAGCCGCTGACGAAACCGTGCCCGGCTGCCATGGCAGTGGCCCTGCCGGTCATGGGGTCCACGCCGAAGGCAACCATGACCAGGGCAAGTGGGCCGGCGCCGCTGCCGACAAGGCGCTCGGCGCTCCTGGCCGAGGCGACCTTCATGGCGGCGCCAAAACGGGCGAGAAAGGGGACTCTTAAGGCTAAGGCAGCAAGGAGGCGGAGTACCGGCTCGAAGGCGACGGCCAGGAGGATATCGGAGACGAGATAGAGAAGGGCGGTTACCGGCCAGGCAAGGCCGCTGTCCCTGGCCAGCAGCACCCCGGCAGGGATGCCGCCGCCAACGGGGATAACGAAGAGCTTTAGCACGCCGAGCATGCTCGTTAGGGTGGGAGGGCAGTTTGCCAGCTGATCTAATTGCATGTAAAAACCATTTAAGTCGATTATTTAAGACAATAACTTCAAGAGATACAACAGCATTGCACCGTTGGCCAGAACCGTCAACCAGAAACCGATGAGGAAGGATGGTTTGCTGAATTTGTGGCGCAAAAGGAGTTGCCCCGCCAGCCCTCCCGGCCATCCGCCGGCCAGGGCGAGGAGGTGCAGGGTACGCTCCCTGATCCTCCGTCCACCCCGCTGCGCCGCCAGTTTGTCCAGGGCATAGACCCCCAGGGTGACGATGCTGGCTGAGGCGTAAATAAAGATGACCATCCGGCCGGTGATCAAGCCGTGCGCTCCAGGAGGCGAATGATGTCAGCCTCGATCGACTCCGGCGTGTCGGTGGGGGCGTAGCGTCTGACCACGCTGCCGTCCCGGTCCACCAGGAACTTGGTGAAGTTCCACTTGATCGCCTCGCTCCCCAGGAGCCCCGGCCTGGCCCTCTTCAGCAGGGCATAGAGGGGGTGAGTACCGCTGCCGTTGACCTCGATCTTGGCAAAGAGGGGGAAGGTTATGTCGTAGGTTAGGGAGCAGAAGCTCCTGATCTCCGCCTCGTCCCCCGGCTCCTGGTGGGCGAACTGGTCGCAGGGGAAGCCGAGGACGGCAAACCCCTGTTCCTTGTGACGTCGGTAGAGCGCCTCAAGACCGGCGTATTGCGGCGTGAAGCCGCACCTGCTGGCCACGTTGACGACCAGCAGCACCTGGCCGCGGTATCTTTCAAGGGTTGTTGCCGTGCCGTCGATGGTGGTTACGGGGATGTCGTAGAGGGGCATTTAGGACTCCCTTCCGGTTGATGATGTGACAAGCGGCAAAACAAGGGGGAACCCGCCTGTCGGCAGATTCCCCCTTGTCGGTTACTATTTCTCAGCTTCTAAGCACATTCGCTGTAGCCGCAGACGTGGCAAACCGAGCAGCCACCTTCGTGCTCCACCGGGCCGCCGCACTCGGGGCAGGCGCCCCGGGCCGCGGCGGTCTTCTCAATGCCGGTGTCGTAGCCGGCGGCGTGCATGTGGGCCTGGATCGCCTTGGCCACCGCGTCGGCGCAGGAGAGGACCTTGCTCTCGCCGAAGCCGGCGGGACAGTGGCAGGAGATTCCCAGGAGCTGCTTCACCACCTGGCGTGCCTGTACGCCGCTGCGCCAGGCAAGGGAGACCATCCGGCCGAGGGCCTCGGCCTGGGAGGCGGCGCATCCGCCAGCCTTGCCCATGGTGGTGAAAAGCTCGAACAGGCCGGACTTGTCCTCGTTGACCGTGATGTACAGGGGGCCGCAGCCGGTCTGCATCTGGTAGGTCCAACCCTTGAGGGCCTTGGGGCGCTCCCGCTTGATTGTGCGCTTCTCCTCCAGAACCGGAGCTGCCACAGCCTCGACCTTCTCCTCCTTCTTCACCGTGGAGAGGACCTGCTCGTCGCGGGAGCCGTCGCGGTAGATGGTTACCCCTTTGCAGCCTGCCTGGTAGGCGAGGCGGTAGACCTTCTCCACATCATCCATGGTGGCGTAGTTGGGGAAATTGACAGTCTTGGAGACGGCGTTGTCCGTAAATTTCTGGAAGGCTGCCTGCATGGCGATATGCTCTTCCGGAGTTATGTCATGGGCGGTGACGAACACGTCCCGCAGTGCCGGCGGCACCTCGTGAATGTCGTGCACGGTGCCGTGCTCGGCGATCTTCTCCAGGAGCTCCTGGGAGAGGAACCCCTGATCCTTGGCGAGCTTCTCGAATATCGGATTGACCTCGAACAGCTTGGTGCCGTCCATGACGTTCTTGACGAAGGAGACGGCGAAGAGTGGCTCCACTCCGGAAGAGGCATTGGCGATGATGGAGATGGTGCCGGTGGGGGCGATGGTGGTTACCGTTGCGTTCCTTATAGGCTCCAGCCCCGGTTTGTCGTAGATGGAACCCTTGAAGTTGGGGAATGCACCACGCACCTTGGCCAGATCGCGGGAGTAGGCGTGCCCCTCGTCGTTGATGAACTTCATCACCTTCTCACCTAGGTTGCAGGCCTCCGATGAGGAGTAGGGGATACCCAGGAGGATGAGCATATCTGCCCACCCCATGACCCCAAGGCCTATCTTGCGGTTGGAGCGGGTCATCTTGTCGATCTGCTCTAGGGGGTAGTTGTTGACTTCTATGACGTTATCGAGGAAGTGAACTGCCAAGCGGACTGTCTCCTTCAGCTTGCTCCAGTCAACGTCACCACCCTTGACCATCTTCCCAAGGTTGATTGAGCCCAGGTTGCACGACTCATAGGGGAGGAGGGGCTGCTCGCCGCAGGGGTTGGTGGACTCGATCTCGCCGATGTGGGGGGTTGGGTTGTCCCTGTTGAGTCGATCGAGGAAGATGATCCCCGGCTCGCCATTCTCCCATGCCTGCTTGACGATACGGTGGAAAACCTTGCGGGCGTTGAGGGAGCCGCATACCTCCTTGCTGCGCGGGTTGATCAGGTTGTACTCCTGGTCCTTTTCCACAGCCTCCATGAACTTTTCGGTGATCCCCACGGAGATATTGAAGTTGTTGAGCTGCTTCTGGTCGGCCTTGCACATGATGAAATCCATGATGTTCGGGTGATCTACCCTCAGGATCCCCATGTTGGCGCCGCGGCGGGTACCACCCTGCTTGATGGTCTCAGTGGCCACATCGAAGACCCGCATGAAGGAGAGGGGGCCGGAGGAGATGCCGGTGGTGGACATGACCACGTCATTGGCCGGGCGGAGGCGGGAGAAGGAGAAGCCGGTGCCGCCCCCAGACTTGTGGATCAGGGCGGTGTACTTGACGGCATCGAAGATCTCGTCCATGGAGTCCCCGACCGGGAGGACGAAGCAGGCCGAGAGCTGCCCCAGTTCGCGGCCGGCGTTCATCAGGGTGGGGGAGTTGGGGAGAAACTCCATGTTGGCCATGATCGAGTAGAACTGGTCGGAACGGGCCTTGACGTCTGCCTTCTTGTCGAATACCGCATCTGCTGCGGCAATGGAGTCAGCAACCCTGCGGAAAAGATCGGCCGGCGCCTCCAGCGGCTTGCCGCTTGTATCCCTCTTCAGGTAACGTTTCTCCAGAACCGTAACTGCGTTGGGTGAGAGGGCCGGGGGGAAGTTGTTGGGTGTCTTGTTCGCCATGGTGATAACTCCTTGATTTATGATAAAGAGGCAATATCCTAGATTTAGTGCAGTGATGCGGAATTAACCACAAGATATATGGGGGTGTCAAGAGGTTTTGCATTAAATTCATAAACCATTGATAATCCGGGCAATACGTACTCGGGACAGATAATTAATGTAAATCAATGCCACAATCCCTCTGCATATTCCTGTAAGGTAAACTTGAAAAAATACCCGTATACACAAGTGTTATAATTTACAAAAAGGGGCTAGTGTGATAATCAAGAGAGGATTATTTTAATGGAGAAAAGAAATGCTAAGTATAAATGAGTCCACCAGCGAAGGGCTGCAGAAACAGATAGATGCCCTCAGGGATCTCATAGAAGTAGCAAAGACGGTGGTATCCACCCTGGATCTTGATACCCTGCTGCAGGCAATCATGATAAGCGCCATGCATTATGCCGAAACCCCGGCGGGCAGCGTTGCCCTTTACGATGCCCGCAACAAGGAGTTGTCCCTACATGTGCACCGCGGACTGTCATCCGAATTCGTACAGGTGGAACGCTGGCAGGTGCACCAGGGTGGGCTCACCGAGCAAATCCTCAACTCAGGGGAGACTTTCATCGTCTCCGACACCCTAGAGAGCCCTTTTTTCAATAATCCACTGGCAGTCAAGGAGGGGATCCGCTCCCTCATCTGTGTTCCCCTGATATTCCAGGACGAGATCGTGGGCATCCTCTACCTGGATGATTTCGTCCCGCGCCAGTTCGACCGTGGCAGGCTGGAGCTGTTATCAATCCTCTCCTCCTTTGCCGCATTGGCGATTCACAATGCCAGGCTGCACAACCGCACCAAGCTGATGGCCATTACCGACTACCTTACCGGTCTGCACAATCACCGCTACTTCCAGCAGATATTCAATCAGGAGTTGGGGAGAGCTCGGCGCTACAACAAGGTAATGTCGATGATCATCCTCGACGTGGACAACTTCAAGTCATTCAATGACAGGTTCGGTCACGCGGTTGGCGACAAGGTGCTCATCGCCATAGGGGACATCATCACCCGCTCCCTGCGCAAGGTGGACTTCGCCTTCCGGTACGGTGGGGAGGAATTCGTCATAATCCTGCCGGAAACATCCCAGGAAAATTCCGTCATGACCGCCGACCGCCTGAGACAGAAGATAGCCGAGGAGGCTGGACCCAGTGTTGAAGAATCAGGTGGTATACCAATTACCGTGAGTGCCGGTGTCGCAACCTATCCGGACAACGGCACCAGCAGGGAAGATCTCTTTTCCCTCATGGACAGCTTCCTCTACAAAGCGAAAACCATGGGGAAAAACCGCGTCTACCACTCAGCCATAACCCCTTAAGAAAGACAGGTGCAAGCTTTGTCCTCCCCATCTCTACGGCCACTGGTCTGCACCCTGGCTGTTTTACTACTTCTCATATCTTCCGACCTGCACGGAGCCTGGAACTGGAATTTTCCCTTCTACCATGACATGTCGGAGTTGAAGAGCCCGTCAATTGAAGTCAGCAGGACAGAGGGTGACGAAATGCCGCGGGCCACATCATCCTCGCCTACTGAGCCAGCAGCAGTCACTCGCATCCCCCTCATTGAGACCCGGCAGGGAGCAGATGTGCCCCACCCACCTACGCTAGGTAAAGATGCAGAGCCCGTATCACCCATCCAGGAAATCCATAGTCAGTCAGGGCAGCCTACCAGCAAGGAGGAGCAGATTGTCGAGACATCAGGCAAGCTGGCGCCTTTTGCAGATGCCCGGAGAGTGCCAGAAACTTTTTACACGCAAGACACTCTCTGGGAAGGGAAACTTCAACTTGACGGTTGGGTAACGGTTGCCCCCCAGGCAACTCTGACCATCTCCCCCGGTACAACGGTTCGAGTCGCACCCGGCAAAGGGATTAATATCCAGGGAAGGATTGTCATCAAGGGAACAGCCGAAATGCCGGTGCTCATCTCCTCCCTGGCCCACAACACCGCTCCCGGGGGGTGGCGAGGCATCATCTTCACTGCCACCGAGAAGAAGAACATGCTAGAAAACGTTGTAATTGAAGGGGCCGAGACCGGCATCCAGGCACGTTTTTCAAACTTCACCTCCGGGTGGCTCTCCGTAAGCCGGTGCAAAAGCGGCATCCGACTGCAGGATAGTGTGGCCACCCTGAGTGACGGAGTGATAGCAGAGAACAGCAGCGGCATAATAGCGGACAATAGCGAACTTACCATCAACTCCATCAACCTGGAGAGAAACCGCGCCGGAATTACCATTGGCAAATCAGCCCTCATGGGCACTGACGTGACAATGAGAGGTAACGACGGCTGCGGCCTGAGTGCCGACGGCTCCCAGCTGAAACTTGAGCGTTTCAGTGTCACAACAAGTGAAAACGGAGCCTGCCTGACAACGGTAGAAGGGTCAATAAGCAGCTCGGCGTTCAAAGACAACAGGGAATCGGGACTGGTGCTGAGCGCATCGCGGCTAAGGCTCAGTGGCAACATCTTCAGCGGAAACAGGGTTGGCATTCAGAGTGCCGACCACCTCCCGGCACTCTGGGATAATGCATTAATCAACAACAGAAGTTATAATATTCTCTATCTGGGAGATGAGCCGTTCCATGCAGGCGGGAACTGGTTCGGAGAAGAGGATCGGGATAAAAGCGAGCTGAGCGTCTTTAGCAAAAAACCTGTAATGGTCAGGATCGAACCTCTGCTGAAAGCCAACCCATACAGCGGCAAATGAGCCTTAATCTACAAGGATAGAGTCGGCAAATCGGCATGTCATCGATAAACCAAATATATCTAGATAACGCCGCCACAACATACCCAAAGCCGGAAGAGGTCTACAAGGCAGTAGACCTGACCTTGAGAAGCATTGGGGTTGCCCCTGGACGGGGAGGCCACGCCCGTTCCATGGAGGCGGCAAGAGTAGTGTTCCGCACAAGGGAGCTGCTGGCAGACCTACTCGGCATAGGCGATTCTAGCCGGATAATCTTCACCCACAGCGCGACTGAAGCCATCAACCTGGCCATCAAGGGGGCCATCAAGCCGGGTGACCATGTGGTTACCACGACCATGGAACACAACTCCATGGCCAGGCCACTGCATAACGCCGCGTCATCCGGCGCCGAAATCACCTGGGTGCAGGCCGATGCAGACGGCTACGTGACAAGGGCGCAGATTGAGGCCGCCCTCAGGCCTGAGACAAAGATGGTTGCCATGACCCACTGCTCCAATGTGACCGGGTCAGTCAACCCGGTGGAAGAGATCGGTCCTCTGCTCCGCAGTCGCGGCATTCTCTTCCTGGTAGACGGTGCCCAGAGTTGCGGCTGCTATCCCATTGACATCTCTACCATGTGTATCGATCTGTTCGCCGCACCGGGTCATAAGGGGCTTTACGGGCCACCCGGCACCGGTTTTCTCTATGTTGCGCCTGGAATCGACCTGCACCCCCTTATCCACGGCGGAACAGGCAGCGGCTCTTCGGAACTGAACCAGCCGCAAACTCTACCCGAACGCCATGAGAGCGGTACAATGAATACCCCGGCGATTGCCGGACTCCTCGCCGGAGTAGAGTTCGTTGCCCAAAGGGGGATCGATTCGATCCACGCCTATGAAATGGATTTGTTGGAGCGTCTGGAAAAGGGGATTTGCGGTATTCAGGGGGTAACTGTTTATAATGCAGCGAGTAAAAAACCAAAATGTGCCGTCACCTCACTGACTATGGAGAAGAAGGATTCAGCCACTATAGGTTTTTTACTGGAGCATGAATACGGCATCTCCGTTCGCGTCGGGTTGCACTGCGCCCCCCTTGCCCATAAGACCATCGGCACCTACCCGGAAGGGACAGTCAGGATAAGCCCTGCACTGTTCAATACAGCCTCGGACATAGATCGGCTGATTTTCGCCCTAGGAGCAATTTCCTCGATGCACACCTGAGCCCGGGAAAACACCAGGAGAACGGTCATGAAAAACATCTTGCAGGTAATAGCCATACTAACCGTAACCATGTTACTGGGTTGTTCGATCCCCCCGGAAAAACCGTTGACCAGACACGATCTGTACAAGACAAACATCTTCAGCGATTTCGCAATCAAGGACTCTCCCGAGAGCGTACTGGCAACGCTGAATCGCGAGGGGGAGGCGGTTTTGGAGGGTAAATCCCGTGCAGGAGACGAATACTACATAAAGCTATTGGCCACAAGTACAGGACTGAAGATACGTCTCTACGCCAAGTAAGTGAAAGGTTAATGATGAAAACATTTGTAATAGATACCAACGTCCTTCTTTACGATCCCTATGCCCTCTACCGCTTTCAGGAGAATAACATCATCATCCCCATTACGGTTATCGAGGAGATCGACAAGTTCAAGAAGGATATGAACGAAACCGGCAGAAACGCCCGTCAAGTCTCAAGACTGCTAGACGATTTCCGTATCGGCGGCTCTCTGTCCAAAGGGGTTTCCCTCCCTTCCGGTGGCAAGCTAATGGTGGAGATTTTCGAGGACAAGGTTGTGGGCAAGCTCCCTCCGGAACTCAGGCTTGACCGGGCCGACAACAGAATTCTCGCAGTAGCCATGGACGTCATGCACAAAGAGAAACACCCGGTCATCCTGGTCTCGAAGGACACCAACCTGCGGATCAAGGCTGATGCCCTCGGCCTGGCTGCGGAGGATTACGAGTCGGACAAGGTGGATATAGAGGACCTCTATAGCGGCATGACAGAAGTCAAGGTCGAACCGGTGACCCTCGACACCTTTCATGGACAGGGATGGCTACCTCCCGTGGAAAACATCCTCCCCAACCAGTTCATTCATATGACCGACAGCACCAACCCTGACCACCACGCCACCGGCCGCTACGATAGGAGCAGTGAGAGGATCGTTCCCCTGCGCAAATTTGGTAAGGACGGCATATGGAGCATCACCCCGCGCAACCGTGAACAGAGCTACGCCTTCGATGTCCTCCTCGACGACTCCGTCAAGCTGGTCACCCTGGTTGGAAAGGCCGGCACCGGCAAGACACTCCTTGCAATCGCCGCAGGACTGCACAAGGTTGCGGAGGAGAATGTCTATAACCGCCTGCTGGTGTCCAGGCCCGTCTTCCCCATGGGTAGGGATATCGGTTTTCTCCCTGGTGACATCGAGGAGAAGCTGGCACCGTGGATGCAGCCGATCTTCGACAATGTGGAGTTGCTCCTCTCCGGCCACGAGGCTGAGAAACGCCACAGCAAGGGTTACAAGGAGCTGGTCGCCATGGGTATCATGGAGATCGAGCCGCTGACTTACATCCGCGGCCGATCCATTCCCAACCAGTTCATGATAGTAGACGAGGCCCAGAATCTCACCCCCCATGAGATCAAGACCATCATAACCAGGGCAGGGGATGGGACAAAGATCGTCCTCACCGGAGACCCGTACCAGATCGACAACCCATATGTGGACTCCTCCAGCAACGGCTTGACCTACCTGGTGGAGCGTCTAAAGAACCTGGACATTACAGGGCATGTGACGATGTCGAAAGGGGAGCGGTCTGAACTGGCGGAACTGGCCGCAAACCTGTTGTAAGTCACCTCCTTGAGAATGGAGCGGGTTCTCCTCTATTTTCTAGCAACAACCAAATCGATCAATTCGGTACATACTTAATGCTTTCACTCTGCATAGAAACATCTTGTGACGAAACCGCGGCCGCGGTGGTACGGGACGGACGGACAATCCTCTCCAGCATCGTCGCCTCCCAAGTAAAAATCCATGCCGAATACGGCGGTGTTGTACCTGAAATAGCCTCTCGCAAACATCTGGAGAGCATCGATCTCGTTATAGACCATGCCCTTGCCAAGGCAGAAATAGGAATTAACGACGTCGAAGGGGTAGTTGTAACCAGAGGCCCCGGGCTCATCGGTGCCCTCCTGGTGGGAGTATGTGCCGCCAAGGGGGTGGCAATCGGCCGCAACATACCAATTGCAGCCGTTAACCACATAGAGGCACACCTCCTGGCAATACTTCTTGAGCAAGAGGTGGAGTTCCCCTTCCTCGCACTGGTGGTATCCGGTGGGCATACCCACCTATACGAAGTCAAGGGGATCGGCAGCTATCGGACCCTAGGGCAGACCATCGACGACGCCGCAGGCGAAGCCTTCGATAAGGTCGGCAAACTGCTGGGGATCCCATATCCCGGAGGTGCTGTCATCGACAAGCTGGCACGCCAGGGGAACCCTCGCGCCATCCAGTTTCCCCGTCCGCTTCTCCACGACGGTACCCTCAATTTCAGTTTCAGCGGGCTGAAGACCGCGGTCATGACCCACCTGCGACGCAATCCCCAATACACCGAAGAATCACTCCTTCCCGACCTGTGCGCCTCATTCCAGGAGGCGGTCTGCCAGGTTCTTACGGAGAAGGCTGCGCACGCACTGGATCTCACCGGTTTCAACCGCCTGGTGGTTGCCGGAGGGGTCGCCTGCAACGGAGGACTGCGGAGCGCAGTGCAGGAGCTCTCCAGGAAAAGGGGGGTAAGCGTCTTCTTCCCCTCTCCGCATCTCTGCGCTGACAACGCAGCCATGCTAGGCGTACCTGGGGATTTCTACCTGACAAGGGGGCTTGGCTCCCTTGATTTCGACGCAGTACCGAACTGGCCCCTGGATGCCATCGGTGCCTTACCGGAGCTTATGAAGTGAGCAAGATAAGAGCAATAAAGATGCTGGGGCAGAACTTCCTCGTCGACCGAAGCGTGGTCAGCCGTATCGTAGAGCTGGTTGCCCCTTCGCCAGGGGATAACATCCTGGAGATAGGCCCTGGGCAGGGTGCAATGACCCGCGAACTGGTAGCCTCCGGTGCCAATGTTGTGGCCGTGGAGCTTGACCGTCGCCTGGCGCCGCTTTTGGCAAACGAATTTGCGGGAAATGACAACTTCACGGTCATCGAGGCTGACATCCTCGACACTGACCTTGCAGAACTTCTCGGCAGCAGTAGCGGCTCCCCCTGGAAGGTGGCCGCCAATCTGCCCTACAACATCTCTTCCCAGGTACTCCTAAAATTCCTCGACACACCGCAACTCTTCTCCCACCTGGTGCTGATGCTGCAAAAGGAGGTTGGGGACAGGCTTGCTGCCCCGCCGGCATGCAAGGAGTATGGAATTCTCACACTCTTCAGCCGCCTTCATTTCGACGTTTGTCGGGAGTTCATCGTCAAACCGGGGGCATTCCACCCGGTCCCCAAGGTCGACTCGGCCGTTCTCAGCTTCAGGCCTCTTACGAAACCTAGAGCTGATGTTGGAGATGAGCTGCTCTTCAGGAGGGTTGTCAAGGCGGCCTTCAACCAGCGTCGAAAAACCCTGTGGAACTGCCTCAGGTCTGCCAATCTGCTTGATGGGAGCGAACAGCTGGCAAAAGTAATGTCAACCTGCGCAATAGATCCTGGTCGACGTGGGGAAACCCTCTCCCTGGAGGAGTTTGCCACCCTGACAAGGGGGATTCTGGCGGCAAAGGGATCAACCTGAAAATAGTGGAACCTCCCCGCTTTACTGTGCTATATAACCAATTCTGCAATCATCCAACCAGTGGAGTAATTTAATGAAGATTTCTGTCATCGGCAGCGGCTATGTAGGCCTGGTTGCAGGAGCCTGCTTTGCCGAAAGCGGCAACAGCGTCATCTGCGTGGATATAGACGAGGCCAAGATCGATGGTCTCAAGCAGGGGAACATCCCCATATACGAGCCGGGCCTGAAGGAGATGGTGCTGCGCAACAGCGCCGAGGGGCGTCTAAGCTTTACAACCGACATCGAAGCTGCAGTCAAAGCGTCGCTGATCAACTTCATCGCAGTTGGGACCCCCCCGGGAGAGGACGGTTCTGCGGACCTTCAGTACGTCATAGGCGTCGCCAGCAACATCGGCCGCAACATGCAGGGGTACAAGATAGTAGTCGATAAGTCCACCGTTCCGGTTGGCACGGCCGACAAGGTAAAAGCCGCCATCCAGGAAGAGCTGGACAAGCGCGGGGTCAGCTTCGAATTCGACGTTGTCTCCAATCCCGAATTCCTCAAGGAGGGGGCGGCTATCGACGACTTCATGAAACCCGACCGTGTGGTCATCGGCACCGACAACGTGCGCACCGCCGAAATCATGAAGGAGCTGTACGAACCGTTCATGCGCAAGAATAACCGGATGATCGTCATGGACATCCGCAGCGCCGAGATGACCAAGTATGCGGCCAATGCCATGCTGGCAACCCGCATCTCCTTCATGAACCAGATCGCCAACCTGTGCGAAAGGATGGGAGCAGATGTGGCTGCGGTGCGCGAAGGGATTGGTTCAGACTCCCGCATTGGCTACGATTTCCTCTTTCCAGGCCCGGGTTACGGCGGTTCCTGTTTTCCAAAGGATGTCAAAGCATTGATCAAGACGGCGGAGGAGTGCTCTTACGACTTCCTTCTCCTCAAGGCGGTGGAGGAGGTCAACGAGCGGCAGAAGCAGGTGCTTTCGCGCAAGGTCCTGGCTCTTCTCGGCGAAGGGGAGCAAAGATCCCTTGCTGGCAAGCGTATCGCCTGTTGGGGTCTATCTTTCAAGCCGCGCACCGACGACATGCGCGAGGCCCCATCACTGACGATCATAGACACCCTCCTTGCCCATGGGGCCCAGGTCCTTGCCCATGACCCGGAGGCGATCAGGGAGGCGCAGAAGTATTTCGGCGATAGGATCAGCTACAGCCACAACCAGTACGAAATACTCACAGAAGCCGACGCCCTGGTGATAATCACCGACTGGAACGAGTACCGCAACCCGGATTTCGACCGGATCGCCTCCGAGCTTAAGAGCCCACTGGTCATAGACGGCCGCAACCTCTACAGACCGGAGAGGATGAAGGAAGCTGGCTTCACCTATGTACCCCTAGGACGTAACGGCAACACCACCGTTGCCAGCGGAGGTGATAATTGATGCGTACTCTTGTTACCGGTGGAGCAGGCTTTATCGGTTCCCATCTCTGCCAGCGCCTTCTCGACAATGGAGACGAGGTGATCTGCCTCGACAACTTCTTCACCGGCAGCAAGGCGAACATCGGCCATCTCCTGGGCAACAACCGCTTCGAACTGATCCGTCACGACATCATCGAACCGATCCTCCTAGAGGTGGACAGGATCTACAACCTCGCCTGCCCAGCCTCTCCGGTACACTACCAGTACAACCCGGTGAAGACGGTGAAGACCAGTGTGATGGGCACCATAAACATGCTCGGCATGGCCAAGCGGGTAAAAGCCCGCATCCTCCAGGCCTCCACTTCAGAAGTATACGGAGACCCCCAGGTTCACCCACAAAGGGAGGAGTACTGGGGGAACGTCAACCCCATCGGTATCAGAAGCTGCTACGACGAGGGGAAACGTGTAGCCGAAACGCTGATGATGGACTATCACCGTCAAAACGGTGTCGACGTGCGCATCGTGAGAATCTTCAACACCTATGGACCGCGCATGGCACTGAACGACGGCAGGGTGGTTTCCAACTTCATCATCCAGGCTCTAAAGGGTGAGGACATAACCGTTTACGGCGACGGCAGCCAGACCAGATCATTCTGCTACGTCGAAGACCTGGTCAGCGGCCTCATTGCCATGATGGGCAGGGACGGATTCACAGGCCCCGTCAATCTGGGGAATCCTGCGGAGACTACCATTCTGGAGTTCGCCGAAAGGATCATCTCCCTAACCGGGAGCGGATCCAGAATAGTCTTCAAAGAACTACCGGCAGACGACCCCAAGCAGCGCCAGCCTGACATAACCCTTGCAGGCGAAATGCTCGGCTGGCGGCCACAGATTCCGGTTGAAGAGGGCCTGAAGAGGACCATCGACTACTTCAGGGGAAAGCTCAACTAAAGCAAGGAGCTTCTTTTAAGCAATGCAGAAAAGGATGTACATCATCCCAGGACTGGCGGTCACCTTCATCCTCTACTTCACCATTTTCGGTGAAAGGGGGCTCCTGCGCATCTACCACCTGAACAAGGAGAAGCAGCTGGTTCAGCAGCGCCTTGAGTCAATCAAGGCAGAGAACATGAAGCTGATCCGGGAGGTTGATGCCTTGAAAAACGACCGTCGCTACCTTGAGAGTATTGCCAGGAGGGATTTTGGCATGGTGCGCAGGAATGAAGTTATCTACCAATTCCCGCCCCAGCAGCAGAAACAGGTGGAAGTGGAAAAGACGCCGTAATCAGCAGCGGCAAAACCCCACCTTGACAAGTAAACAGTTTGCAAAGAGAAGGAGCAGTCGTGACCATCAGAGAAATCGTCCGCGAATTAGTCAGAAAAGGGCTGGAGGAGTGCTACGCATCCGGCAGCCTGAGTTCCGGAGAGATACCGTCAATAGTCATAGAAACCCCGGCCAACAGGGAGCATGGCGACTTTGCCACCAATGCTGCCATGCAGCTGGCCAAGGCCGAGCGCAGAGCTCCCAGAGGTGTAGCAGAAGCGATCATGGCAGCCATCACTGCATCGTCGGACCTCTTCGAGAATATTGAGATCGCGGGGCCAGGATTCATCAATTTCACCCTGAAAAAGAGCGCATGGCAGCAGTTGTTACCGCAAATAGAAACAAGCGGTGTAGAGTACGGCTGCTCCAACAGCGGCAATGGGAAGAAGACACAGGTGGAGTTTGTCAGCGCCAACCCGACCGGCCCGCTGCACATCGGACACGGCCGGGGAGCGGCCATCGGCGACACCATCTGTCGCCTCCTCAAGGCAACAGGCTGGGATGTGACTAGGGAGTTCTACTACAACGATGCAGGGCAGCAGATATCCAACCTGGCGCTATCCGTTCAGGCCCGCTGCCTGGGAATAGAGCCTGATGACCCGCGCTGGCCCAATGACGGTTACCAGGGTGAGTACATCAAGGACGTTGCCCGCGCCTATCTGGCCGGAGAGACGGTCCATGCCGGCGACCAGCATGTGACCGCGGCAGCCGACGCGGAAAACATCGATGAGATCCGCCGTTTCGCAGTGGCATACCTTCGCCGTGAGCAGGACCAGGACCTTCAGGCATTCGATGTGGGGTTTGACAACTATTTCCTCGAATCCAGCCTCTATGCCGAAGGCCAGGTTGAGCAGACAGTGCAACGGCTTGTCGGCAGCGGCCATACCTACGAGCAGGACGGAGCCCTCTGGCTACGTACAACCGATTTCGGCGACGACAAGGATCGGGTGATGCGCAAGTCCGAGGGGGGGTACACCTATTTCGTCCCTGATGTCGCCTATCACCTCAACAAGTGGCAACGCGGCTTCGTCAGGGTGATCAACGAGCAGGGTGCAGATCACCACAGCACCATAACCCGGGTCAGGGCAGGTCTGCAGGCTCTCGATGCGGGGATACCAAAGGGTTGGCCCGAGTACGTGCTCCATCAGATGGTAACTGTCATGCGTGGCGGCGAGGAGGTGAAGATCTCCAAGAGGGCCGGCAGCTATGTTACCCTGAGAGACCTCATAGACGAGGTGGGGAGGGACGCCACCCGCTACTTCTTCATCATGCGCAAACCCGACTCCCAGCTGGTCTTCGATATTGACCTGGCGAAACAGCACTCCTCGGACAACCCGGTCTACTACATCCAGTATGCACATGCCAGGATCTGCCGTATCTTCGAGAGCGCTGCCGAAGGTGGGAGCATGCCCGACCTGTCATCACCCCAATTGGAACTACTCGGCACAGCTGAGGAGCTAAACATCATCCGCATGCTGGCAGCATTCCCGGAAACCGTTCAAGGAGCTGCAGACAACTTCGAACCCCACCGCATCGCCTCGTATCTCCATGACCTGGCTGGTGAGCTGCACGCCTTCTACAATAAGCACCGTGTACTCGGCGAGGACAAGGATCTGACTGCTGCCCGGCTTTACCTGCTGGACAGGGTCAGGCAGACAATTGCCAACGCCTTGGCAATGCTTGGGGTCACGGCACCGGAGAGAATGTAGACCATGGTCATAGACTACAGCGAGCGCCGCCAGTCAAAGCGTGTGCAGCCGGTTCGCCCGCAAAGGCCTTCTGTCTGGCCTTACATCCTCCTCATTCTTTCCATGCTCACAGTAGCCTACCTCCTCGGCATAGCCACAGGCTGGTACCTGCTACGGCCGGGGGGCAGATTCTACAAAACAGAACAAAAACCCGAGGCAGCAGCAGCCAAACCTGCCGCCCCCCCCAGTCAAGGAGCAACAGCCGCCCAGTCTTCTCCACCACAGGCTCAGCAGAGCACACAGCCCCAGCAACCGTCGGGCGCCACTCCTCCAGCCGACAAGGGGGCACAGATGCCGCTGACTTTTTACAATACCCTGCAGAAGGGGAACAAGGAGCTCATGGGGACCGGCATAAACCAGCCCAAGGAGGGGCAGGGTGGAAACCCTCCCCAACATTCAGCACCCGCTCCCGGACATTGACCGATGGAAAACTTTCTCCTAAAATTATCCATAATGCTCGTGCCGGGGCTCATGGCCATTACCTGTCATGAGGTGTCACACGGATTCATCGCCAACCGGTTTGGTGATCCTACTGCCCGCTCCCTGGGTCGCCTGACCCTGAACCCCCTCAAGCACCTGGACATCATCGGCACGTTAATGGTGATAATCGTCGGCATAGGCTGGGCCAAGCCTGTTCCGGTCAACTTCGGCAACCTGCGCAACCCGAAGCGGGACATGATCTGGGTGGCCGCGGCAGGTCCGCTGACTAACACCATCCTCGCAGCCCTTTCAGCAGCCCTGCTGCGTCTTTTGACAAACCTGTCCGCACCCCTTTCCGACGGCTCCTGGCTGCAGTTTTTCATCGACCCGGTGGTGCAGATGCTGGCATTTTCGGTTTATATCAACCTGCTTCTGGCCATCTTCAACCTGATCCCCCTACCACCCCTGGATGGTGGCAGGGTCCTGGTTGGGCTGCTCCCATACCGGCAGGCCGCCGCACTGGCCAGGATCGAGCCATACGGCATGATCATCATCATTGCCCTGGTTTTCTTCACCGACCTTTTCAGTCATATCATTCTCCCATTTCTCGCCCTGGGGATACACCTTCTGGCAGGGCCACAGAGCAGGCTTGTCTTTGCAGTCACCCAATATTTGATGCGATAAGGAGTTTGCATTATGCATAACAGACGGGTTGTCAGCGGCATGAGGCCGACTGGCAAGCTTCACCTTGGACACTTCCACGGCGTACTGGCCAACTGGCTGCAGCTGCAGCAGGAGTACGACTGTTTTTTCTTTGCCGCGGACTGGCACTCCCTGACAACTGAGTACAACAACACGGAAGGTATCGCCGATAGCATCCGTGACATGGTACTGGACTGGCTCGCCTTCGGCATAGACCCGCAACAGAGCGTGATTTTCTGCCAGAGCGCCGTACCGCAGCACGCCGAGCTAAACCTCATCCTCTCTATGATCACCCCTGTATCCTGGCTGGAGCGCAATCCAACCTACAAGGAGATGCAGGAGAATCTTGCAGCAAAGGATCTGTCAACCTTCGGCTTTCTCGGTTATCCGGTACTGATGGCTGCCGACATAATTCTCTACAAGTCTGCAAGGGTTCCGGTCGGCCATGACCAGCTCCCCCACCTGGAGATAACCAGGGAGATAGCCCGTCGCTTCAACTACCTTTACGGCGAAGTATTCCCCGAACCGGAGGCGCTCCTCACCGAATCCCCGAAGGTCTTAGGTCTCGACGGGCGCAAGATGAGCAAATCCTACGGCAATGCGATCTTCCTTTCAGAATCAGCAGATGAGACACGCAAGAAGGTGATGTCCATGGTCACGGACACCCAGAGGGTGAGAAAAAGCGACCCAGGTGATCCGGAGCGCTGCGTAGCCTACTCCCTGAACAATACATACCTGAGCAATGACCAGAAGGAGGAGATCGGGGTTGCCTGCAGGGGTGCACAGATCGGCTGCGTAGAGTGCAAGAAGATCCAGGCAGAGGCGCTGGTCACAGCCCTCGAACCTTTCCGTTGCCGCCGTGATGAGCTCACCTCTAACCCTACAATGGTTGACGACATCCTTGCCGACGGCAGCCGTCGCGCAGCCCTTTCGGCGGCAGAAACCATGCAGCAGGTCAGGGGGGCCATCAGGGTCTGATGCTGTCAAACTCCCAGGAGCAAAGCACCCTCTTTGGCGATGAATCATCCATAGCCTGTCTAGTCAGGACTGAGGCTTTCGAGGGACCACTAGACCTGCTTCTCCACCTCATCAGGAAGAACGAGGTGGATATCTACAACATCCCCATTGCCGAGATCTCCAGACAGTATCTTGACTATCTGGAGGTTATGCGCGAACTCAATCTGGATATCGCCGGCGAGTTCCTGGTAATGGCATCCACACTCATCCAGATAAAATCGCAGATGCTTCTCCCAAACCCTGTTGAGACTGGCAGCGAGGAGGAGCAGGGGGAAGATCCCCGGGCAGAACTGGTCAGGCGACTGCTGGAGTATGAAAAGTACCGCCATGCTGCCCAGGAGCTGTCTTCCCGCCAACTGCTCGACAGGGATGTCTTTGCCCGTAACTTTGCTTCGCCTGACTTGGAAGCGCTTGAACCGGAAGAGTCTTTTGCCGAAGTTGAAATCTTCGACCTGGTAGACGCCTTCAGGCGTATTCTTTCAAGAGCCCCCAAGGAGAGTTTTCACGAGGTGGGCTCTGAGAACATCAGCATTGCCGACCGGATCAGCGACATCCTCGATTTTATCCAGGGAAAGGAGTTGGTCTCCTTCGAAGAGCTGTTCCTCGGCAATCTGACAAGGGAGTTCATAGTAGCCACTTTTCTGGCGGTGCTGGAACTCTGCCGCCTGAAGATGATCAAGCTCACCCAGGTGGAGAACTACAGCGACATCTGGATAAGAAGTGCCGTCCTCCCTGAGGAGGGGCAGTCAACGGAGTTGCACATTGACACAGATTATGCTTAAAGGACTAATAGAGAGCCTTCTCTTCGTCTCCGAAACCACTCTCTCCCTGGACCGCATCTCCACCCTGCTGGAAGAGTTTGAGCGGGACGACATTAAAAAGGCCATTGCCGCCATTGGCGAAGAGTGCAACGCCGAGGGTAGGGGGGTGGAACTGGTGACAGTCGCCGGCGGCTACCAACTGCGCAGCAGACATGAATATGCCGATTACATCAGGAGACTGAAGCGGGTAAAGCCCGTACGCTTCAGCCCTTCTTCCCTGGAGACCCTGGCAATCATCGCCTATCGCCAGCCTGTCACCAGGGCGGAGATCGAGTACCTCCGCGGCGTCGACTCCGGTGGTGTACTGAAAAATCTTCTGGACAAAAAACTGGTCCGCATTCTGGGCAAGAAGGACATACCTGGCAAGCCCCTTATCTACGGCACATCGAGGGAGTTCATGGAGACTTTCAACCTGAAGGATCTGGCCAGCCTGCCGACGCTGCGGGAAATTCAGGAGTTGGCCGAAGGTGGGAGCGATGCAGAGCAGGTGCCGCTCCCTCTGCCGGATGAGTAGGTTGGATGGATGGATGTAATCACCACCCACATGAATGCCGACTTCGACTGCCTCGGGGGGATGGTTGCCGCTGCCAGGCTATACCCCGGGGCGCTACTGGTCTTCTCCGGATCCCAGGAGAAGAGCGTACGCGACCTTTTTCTCAAATTCCCTGAATACGCCACATTTTTCACCCGCCTGAAGGATATCGACATGGAACAGGTATCACGCCTTGTCCTAGTCGACTGTCAGCACGCCGCACGCATCGGTCCCTTTGCCGCTCTCCTTGACCGCCCGCAAGTGGAGATACATATCTTCGACCATCATCCAGATGCGGAGGGGAGCATTATCCCCAGTGGCGGCGAGGTACGGACCAGCGGTTCATCCACCACCATCCTGGCAAGCATCCTCATGAAAGATGGTATCGGGCTCTCCGAGGCCGAGGCAACGCTGATGATGCTCGGCATATACGAGGACACGGGGCGACTAACATTCCCGGGGACAACTGTAGAGGACTTCACTGTTGCCTCCTGGCTCCTGCAGCAGGGCGCCCAGCTCAATACCGTTGCCGACTTCGTCTCGCAGGAGTTGACCAGCGAGCAGGTTTCCCTGCTCAACGACCTGCTCCACTCCCTCAGGAGAATCAGTTGCAACGGCATTGAAATCAACATCGCCCATGCCAGCCTTGAGCAGTATGTAAGCGACATCGCCGCACTTGCCCACATGATGCGCGACATGGAAAACATGGAGGTCCTCTTCCTGGTTGTCGGCATGGGGAGCAGGGTCTATCTGGTGGCGCGGAGCCGTTCCACCGAAGTCAATGTAGGCGAAATCCTGCGAGAGTTCGGCGGCGGCGGCCACGCAACTGCGGCATCGGCGACCGTCAAGGAACTGACCCTCATCCAGGTTCTCGACCGCCTCGAAGAGATATTACTAAACAGCATCAGGACACGACACACTGTTGCCGCCATAATGTCCTCTCCGGTCAAATCCATGCCCGCCGCCACCCCCCTGACAGTGGCAAGGGACCTCCTTACCCGCTACAACGTCAATGCCATGCCGGTCCTGCAGGGGGAAGTGATGATAGGCTTGATCTCCAGGCAGATAGTGGAAAAAGCCATATATCACGATCTGGGGAATCTACCGGTCAGCGAATACATGAACACCGAGTTTCTCCGCGCCACCCCCGACACCCCCATCCTCAAGCTGCGCGAGTACCTTGCCGGCCACAACCGCCGCTTCGTGCCTGTATTCAGCGAAGACCATCTGGTCGGCGTCGTCACCAGAACCGATCTTCTCAGATACATGCACTCAGGAGACAGGCTTACCGATCTGACAAGCGATGCCCCCCCACAGAGCCGTGAGATTGATGCCAGGATGAAGCGCTCACTCTCTCCACGCATCTACCGCCTGCTGCGCGATCTTGGCAGTGTGGCAGACGGACTAGGCTACCGCACATATGCAGTTGGAGGTTTCGTGCGTGACCTCCTCCTCGGCGAGGAGAACCTGGATATTGACATAACAGTGGAGGGGGATGGGATACGTTTCGCCGAAATCTTTGCATCCCTCCACGACTGCCGTTTCAAGAGCCACGAGAAATTCGGCACTGCTGTGATCCTTATGCCAGATGATCTCAAGGTCGATGTTGCCAGCACGCGCATGGAGTACTATGAAGCGCCAGGGGTATTACCAACCGTGGAGAGATCGTCGCTGAAGATGGATCTTTACCGACGCGATTTCACCATCAATACCCTGGCAATAAGCTTGAGAAACGATGAATTCGGCAGACTGATCGACTTTTTCGGCGCACAGCGGGACCTCAAGGAGAAGAGCATCAGGGTGCTGCACAATCTCTCTTTTGTCGAAGATCCTACCCGTGTGTTCCGCGCCATCAGATTCGAGCAGCGGCTCGGCTTTCACATTGCCTCCCACACCGAAAACCTCATACGCAATGCGGTAAAGATGGAGTTCCTCGACCGACTGGGTGGCAAGCGTCTTCTGGCGGAACTGGTCAACATCTTCAGGGAGAAGGAACCCCAGCAGGCAGTGGAGCGGATGACATCCCTCGGTCTGCTGCGCTACATAAATCCCGCCTTGAAGTACACTCAGGATGTTCATGCACTGCTTGAGGAGAGCAGCCAAGTAATGACATGGTACGAGCTACTCTATCTACAGCGACCGTTCGAACGCTGGGCTGTATATCTCCTGGCTGTCTGCACGGATCTGGAAAACGAGGAGTTTAGAGACACCTGCGCCCGCCTGGCAATCAGCGCTCATTACCGCCAGCTGCTCTGCCAGAGCCGTCAAATGGCCCTATCCATTCTGGAGGATCTGCGACAGAGGCATAAGAAGGGTAGAGTCATTAGTAAGAGCGAACTCTACCGCTATTTACACGAAATGCCCGTGGAGACCCTGCTGCACATGATGGCCAGGAGCAGACAGGCGGAGATAAGGCGATACATTTCCGTTTACGTTACCCAGCTTTGCGACATGCGCACGGCAATTAACGGCAATGACCTGAAACGTCTCGGGGTTCCCCGAGGTCCGGCCTATCGCCAGATACTTGACAAAGTTCTTGATGCACGCCTGGACGGGATAGTTTCAAGCCGTGAGGAGGAGCTCGCCATGGCGGCGGATCTGTTGACTAAGATTCCGCCTAATAAAGCAGTTTGATGGTATATGGCGGAGATCAATCAGACTGCACACTCTGCAATTAGTATTTACTAACTGTTTTTGCCTAAAACATGGCATAATAAGCATGTTGCTCTTGACAACTAACAAAAGTAACATCTTTGGCTTCTATATTGCATAATAACAAGAAGAAAACAGATAGGGGGAAGCAGATGCCAAGGTTTAGGAAAACAGTCATCGCCGTAACAACTCTGCTACTGACAACCTCACTTTCCATGCCGCTGCATGCTGCGGAAAGCTCCTTAAAAGTCGTATTCGAAGACAGCTTGTACGGCGGCTTGGTAGGAACCTTAGTCGGTGCAGCAACACTGGCATTCACCAAGCACCCTTCAGACCACCTGGAGAACATCGGTTACGGAGCTGCCGTAGGGGTGATCGCCGGCGCTGGTGTAGGCGTGGCCACAAACATAAACCGCGCCATGGTGGAGTATGAAAACGGCAAACTTAAGCTGGCCGTACCCAAGGTTATTCCAGATTTCCATGAAACTGCAAAGGGGCAGATCGTTCTGGCAGTGAAGGCTGATCTTCTCCACGGCACTTTTTAAGCATCCAACTGATAAAATAGCTGAGAACTGACTGAAAAGGGGGCCTAAGCCCCCTTTTCCATTACGCGGTTACGGCTACGATCGATTTTTCTATGCCATCCATAAGGAATCTCAGCTCATCCAAGGAGCTGGCCAGGGGCGGGAAGACAACGATAACGTTACCGAGGGGCCTGAGAAACAGCCCGTGCTTCCTAGCTTCCATGCAGACATTGACGCCGACCCGCTCCTCCCAGTGATAAGGCTCGCGGCTATCCTTGTCCCTGACCAGCTCTATCCCCGCCACCATGCCACAATGACGGACATCCCCGACATGGGGGAGTTGCAGCATTGCTTGAGCTCTTTCCCTCAAATACTCTATTTTAAGCGCAAGACTTTCTAAAAGGCTATCCGAGTCGAACAGATCCAGGCTTGCAATGGCCGCGGCACAGGCAATGGGATTACCGGTGAATGTATGCCCGTGAAAAAATGTCTTCAGCTCACGGTATTCGCCAAGAAAGGCAGCATAAACCTCCTCGGTGGTAACCGTGGCAGCCAGGGGGAGATAACCGGCCGTAATACCCTTGGAGAGTGCCATGATATCCGGGGTTACACCTTCTTGCTGGCTGGCGAACATGGTGCCGGTTCGTCCGAAGCCTACTGCCACCTCGTCTGCGATGAGCAGCACCCCGTGTTGGTCGCATAGCTCCCGAACCCTGCGGAGGAACCCCTGCGGCTGCACGATCATGCCTCCTGCCCCCTGCAGAAGTGGCTCGATGACCACTGCAGCTGCTTCATGGGCATGCAACTGGAGTATCTCCTCCAGCTTTGCCAGACATTGGCGATCGCAGCGGTCACTGCAGCGCTCCGTTGAGAGCTCGCACCGGTAGCAGTAGGGGGATGGGGCCTGGATGGTAGGAAAGAGCAGGGGGCGGAACACCTCGTGGAAGAGGTCGATACCTCCGACGCTGACCGCACCGATGGTGTCACCGTGATAGGCGTTCCTGAAGGAGATGAATCTGTTCTTCTCCGGCTTCCCCTTGTGGATCCAGTACTGGAAAGCCATCTTGATGGCGATCTCCATCGCTGTTGAGCCGTTGTCCGAGTAGAACACCCGGGACAGCCCTTCAGGGGCGATGTCTATCAACCTCTTTGCCAGGATTGCCGGCTGTTCACTCGCAAGCCCCAAGAGGGTGGAGTGTTCCAGACGGTCAACCTGCACCTTAATCGCATCGTTAATCTCACGCCTGCAGTGGCCGTGGACGTTCGTCCAGATGGCGGCGACCCCGTCCAGGTAGCGCTTACCGTCACTATCTATGAGCCAAGCCCCCTCGCCTCTGGTTATTACTATCTGCTCCTCAGCCTCCCAGTCGCGCATCTGGGTGAATGGATGCCAGACGAAACGCCTGTCATAATCGCGCAGTATTTCCGTTGTAAAATCACTCAAAGCCGATCTCCCTAAAGAGAATTCGTGTCGACGGCTGAACCGCCATCCAGGCCGCCAAACCTTGGGCCTCCCCTAGTTGAGTTCCTGCGGTGATGTGTGGCAACCTGCCTAAAAGCGGGACTCCTGAGAGGGAGTCTATCAAGTGGGGAGCGGATGATTCTGCCAGACCCGGAGATTCGGGAAAACCGTTTACAACCACCCCGCGCACGTCCAGCCCCAGCTGCCTGGCGGTAAAGCAGGTGAGAATGGTATGATTTACCGTACCTAGGGACGGCCTGGCAATAACCAGGAGGGGTAGGTCGAGAAGCTTCACCAGGTCGGCGACAAGAAGTCCGCCGCTCAAAGGAACCATCAGGCCGCCCGCTCCTTCAACAATGATGAAATCATGACTCTCGGCAAGACGATGATAAGCAGCAAGAATACGTGAGAATTCGATTCTCACCCCGTCTTTCTCGGCGGCTACCGAAGGGGCAACCGGCTCGTGCAACAGATAGGGGGCTACTTCGTTACTGAGATCCACCCCTGCGCCTGCGGCCAGCAGCTGCGCATCCTCGGAAACCAATGCCCCGTCGACCAGTGGACAACCGCTGGTAACCGGCTTCATCACACCGACACGAACCCCCTTCTGGCGCAGCAGGATCGCCAGGGCCGTGGAGACAATGGTTTTCCCCACACCTGTGTCTGTTCCGGTAACAAAAATACCGTTAGCCACAACACCCCTCCGTCTCCAACTCCAGATCGTGCAACATCTGCCAGTCATCGGCCGTATTGCGACCAGTCGTCGTCAGATAATTGCCGATCATCGTGCCGCTTGCACCGGCAAAGAACATCCACGACTGCAGATCACGCAGATTTTTCTCCCTCCCGCCGCAAACAGTGATCATCTTCGCAGGCAAGAGCAGACGGTAGACAGCTATGGTAACAAGGCACTCCTGGGGCGTTATGAGATTTGATCCCTCCAGGCGTGTACCTTCTATGGGATTGAGGAAGTTGAGAGGAACTGAGTCCACTTCCAGCTCCCTGAGTGTGAGGGCCATCTCCACCCGCTGGGCAGCTGTTTCACCGAGTCCGAATATGCCGCCTGAGCAGACCTTCATCCCTGCACTCTTTGCTGCACGGACTGTACGTACGTCCTCCTCATAGTCATGGGTGGTGCATATGCTGGGGAAAAAGCTTCGCGCCGTCTCCAGGTTGTGGTGATAGGTGACCGCACCGGCCTCCTTGAGGAGCATGGCTGTTTCCTCGTCAAGCAGCCCCAGGGAACAGGACGGATCAATACCAGTCTCCCGTCTTATCCTCCCGAGAGCCCGGCAGATACGGTCGAGCTCATCCCCCTTGCTGATAGTCGTACCGCTAGTTACGATGCCGTAGCATATGGAGCCGCTTTCCTCGGCGGCATGGGCTCCGGAAACAAGACTCTCCTCGTCAACCAGCGGATAGATCGGCACATCGCTCGAATGATGCGCCGACTGGGCGCAGAAGGCACAATTTTCCGGGCAGCGGCCAGATTTAGCATTAATTATGGAACAGAGGGAGACGTGGTTGCCCACGAAATGCTCCTTTACTCTGCTTGCGGCAAGAAAAAGCGCAAACCTCTCATTCCCCTTCAGCTGCATCAACTCAAGAGCTTCGTTTTCAGACAACGCCTCTCCGTCGATTATCCGCTCGGCAAGATCCAAGGTTATCTGCCCCATGACTCCTCCAAATTGAAACTGATATATTTTAGCGCTGCGGCACCTAAAGTAATGACATGACCCGGCCGCATTGTCAACCATGCTTTTGCTTTTGGTTGACATTCGTACCCATTGATTAAGATAAGCAATTTCCCGTATACGCCGCATAGCATTGACAGCGAGTGCAAACCTGTTGCACCACGCCTTTTTGCTATGTTATCTATATACGATTTCACTTATCAGGACCTGACATGACCCAAGAAAAAGTACTGCCATTCATCGAACATCTTGTCGAGCTGCGCAAGAGGCTGATCATAATTTTCATAGCCCTTGTAGTCGGCATGGGCATCTCATGGAACTACAGCACAGATGTACTCTCTTTCATAGAAAAACCGCTCACCGGAAAGACCTATCTTACAGAGATAAAGAAAAACGTCTATGCAGAGGTCAAGGTACGCTTCCCTGCTCTCTACAACCACTACAAACTAGACAGGGAAATTACAGAAAATTCCAAGGAGCGCAGGTTGAACTACAGCGCGCCCCTGGAACCATTCTTCGTGCAGTGCAAGATCTCCCTGATCGCCGGCTTCATCATCGTCCTACCCATCATCTTTTACCAGGTCTGGCTATTCATTGCCCCGGCAATGACCTTCCGGGAAAAGAGGATGGTGGTACCGTTCGTAACTTCAGCAACAGTGACCTTCTGCCTTGGAGCACTATTTTTCCTGATCGTCATCTGGCCGGTAATTATCAACTTCTCCCTCTCCTATGAAATGGAGGGGCTGCAGAGCTGGTTCAACCTGAGCGCCTACGTTAACTTCTGCTTGAGACTGATCCTGGTATTCGGCCTGATCTTCGAATTGCCGGTAATAGCCCTCCTCCTCGCCAGAATGGGACTGATAAACTACGGGTTACTCGCCAGGAACCGCAAATACGCCCTGCTGGCAAGTTCAATAGTCTCCGCGTTCCACGCCGACCTTATCACCATGTTCGTCATCATGATCCCGCTCTACCTGATGTACGAAATCAGTATCTGGGTAGCCCTAATATTCGGGAAAAAGAAAGTGGTTGCACTGACCGCAAATCTGCAGGATGGACAACCATCATGATTATTTACCGTTCTTTTGAAGAGATCAGCGCTCCTCTGCGCGCCCCTGTCGTTACCATCGGCAATTTCGACGGCGTTCATCTCGGCCACAGGGAAATCTTCCGCCGTGTCAAGCAGTCAGCCAGGGACATTGGCGGGGTTTCGGTTGTAATCACCTTCGACCCTCATCCGCTAAGAGTGGTAAGATCAACGCGTGAACTCCGCCTTATCAACACCCTTGAGGAAAAAATCACCCTGATAGAGGCTTCAGGGATAGATTATTTGATCATCATCCCCTTTGATGCGGGGTTTGCCTCCATACCATCGAGGGAATTCATCGAAAAATACCTTGTGGGGATCGTCGGCGTGAAGAAGCTGATCATCGGTTATGATTATGCTTTCGGCCGTAACCGTGAAGGTAATTTCAGCATGCTGTGCAGCTTCGGAGAAAGATTGGACTTTTCAGTTGAGGAGCTTGCACCGATCAACTGTGGCGAGACGATCTACAGCAGCTCACTTATCCGCAGCATGATCTCGGAAGGCAGGGTTGCCGAAGTAGTAAAATTCCTCGGCCGTCACTATTCCCTGGGGGGGAGGGTGGTTCATGGAGCACACCGCGGCAAGGCTCTGGGATTCCCCACAGCCAACATAAGCACAGACAAGGAACTGATTCCCCTTGACGGAGTCTATGCCGTAAAGGTCAAGATCAACGACATTATCTACGACGGTGCATGCAACATAGGCAACAACCCTACCTTCGGCGCTGCGGAGATCTCCATAGAAGCATTCATTTTCGACTTCAACGGTGAACTTTACGACCAGGAGTTGCGCATCTACTTTATCCAGAGACTTCGGGGTGAGATCAGGTTCTCATCAGCGGAGGAACTCAAAGAGGCCATAAGCAAAGATGTGGCAGAGTGCAGAAGGATCCTGGCAAAAACACCACTGGTGGTCTACAGTGAATATCTTGGGGGGATATGAATAACATCGGGCGCTTGGACAAGAGACTTCTTGCCGGGATAGGAATCAGCCTACTCCTTATGGCTTTTTTATTCAGCAAGATCGATTTCCGGCAGTTGGCTTCGGCCTTCCGAACCCTCCACTACGGCTATCTCGCCCTGGCAGTATTTATAACTTTCGTCAGCTACTGCCTGAGAGCAGTCCGTTGGCATTACCTTGTCCTCCCCCAGAAGAAAGCCTCCCCCCGCAACCTCCTTGCGGCAACAATCATCTGCTACATGGCAAACAACCTTCTCCCTGCAAGATTGGGCGAATTCATACGCGCCTATGTCCTTGCGGAAAGGGAGCAACTGGAGACCAGCTCCGTATTCGCCACACTGGTGCTTGATCGCCTCTTCGACGGCTTCTCTGTGCTTGTCATTCTGCTGATAACATTTTTCACTATCAAGCTTCCGCCAGGGATGGAAAAGGTGCAAAGTGGACTTGTTACCGGCGGCTACGTAACCCTTTCGATTTACATCGTCGTCATTCTATTCATGGTCTTTCTGAAAAGGTCCACTGCCACAACCCTTAAATTTGTCGGCACACTCCTCAAGCCACTGCCGGCTAGCTTTTCAGAAAGAGTAATCCCGCTTCTCGGCTCCTTCATATCCGGGTTCCGTCTCAGTTCCAGACCCGGCGAGCTTCTGGCACTGATAATAACATCGGCTCTAATCTGGGCAACAGCTACCTGGCCAGTTGACCTGCTACTTAAGGCATTCGGATTGAATCTTCCTTTTACGGCGGCAATGTTCATCCTCGTCTTCCTCGTATTTGCCGTCATGGTCCCCTCATCACCGGGTTATATAGGTACCTACCATGCCGCTTGCATGTACGGTCTGATGGCGTTCAACGTCTCCAGGGAAATGGCCCTAAGTGTCGCCCTGGTTATCCACGCTGTGAACTTTTTCCCGGTCATCCTGCTGGGCTTCTTTTTTCTCTGGAGAGAAGGAATTTCCTTTTCCTCCCTTGGGAAATACGCAGACAGATAGAACTTTTAAAGAATTGCCGAGAGCGATTTAACGCCTTAGCAAGCGAGGAGCGATATCCATGCCTTTTATTAAGCGACTAGACGCTTTCGCAATCCTGTCGGTTATCTTCCCCCTAGCTGTTTACCTCCTTACCCTGGCGCCATCCGTCACATTTTTTGACAGCGGCGAATTCATCACTGCCACCGCATGCCTCGGCTCAGCCCACTCTCCCGGCTACCCATTCTTCCTCAACTACGCAAAACCTTTCACCTGGATTCCACTGAGCAGCGTAGCCTTCAAGGTTAACTTTGCCACAGCAGTATCAGGTGCCCTGGCATGCTTCGGCGTTTACCTCCTCACCACCTGCATTCTTCGTAAGGAGAGACTGGCGGGCAATGACAGCCTGAACGAGCTTCTTGCCAAGGGCGCGGCATTAGCGGCTTGCCTGACTTTCACCTTTTCACCACGCCTTTGGCTGCAGTCAAACCATGACAAGCCGTATCCTCTTCTGGCATTCATCGTCGCCATAATCCTCTATCTTATACTGCAGTGGCGAGAGTCCTACAGAGAGGGATCCGAACGCCCCTCCTACATATTCATCTCCTCCTTTCTTTGCGGCCTGGCAACGGGTACCCACCAGACCATCATTTTAATGATCCCAGCCTTCGCTTACCTGATCATCTCCATGAACTGGCAGATCGTCTTCAGGATCAGGGACCTTGTTGTCGCAGCCATATTCGGCATTCTCGGCTTTGCCATCAACCTGCATCTACCAATCAGGGCAACCAGGGCACCTTTACTAAACTGGGCAAATCCCCAGACCAGGGATCAATTCCTCTGGCACTTCCTGCGCAAAGGGTACCCTGGCGAACACGTTGAACGGGGATGGACGCTCCTCTGGAAGCAGATAAATGCATTCAATATCCCCCACGAATTCACTTCGGTCGGGCTTTTCATCATGATCATAGGTCTTGCCTTCATAGTTATTAAACGGCGCGACGAGGTGATCTCCTACCTGCTTGCCCTGGCAACATTTCTCCTGGTGATCGCCGGTTATTTTAATACTCCTGAAGAGACCATATTCCTGACAGAGGAGTTTTTTACCCCAATGTACCTGTTCTCTGCCGTTTTCATGGGGATAGGATTATTTTTTTTGACCGGGAAAACAGTCGAAAAGCTACGGCTCATACCTAACCTCCAAATGGCGAAAACCGTAACAACCGTACTACTCCTCGCGTTGCCGACAACTGTATGCTCGCTAAACTATGTGAAGAACGACCAGCATCTCAACTACATCGCCTTTGATTACGGCACCAATGTAATACGCTCCGCGCCTCAGGGTGCAGCGCTCTACACATGGGGAGACAGTGGCGCATTCCCTATCTGGTATATCCAGGGGGTGGAAAGAATGCGTGAGGATCTGGACATCCTCCATACCCCCCACCTAATTTTCGACTGGTATCTTGACGCCTTCCCGCGCACCTTTACCAACAGCATCCTGAGGCGCATCCCTCTGGAATCGCTCTCCCCAGAAAACGCGCTGCTGCTCGCAGCGGGTGAACAGTATGCGACGCGACCTGTTCTGATCGATTATTCAACCCGCTATTCAGTCCCATTCAGTGGCTACAAGCTCATACAGCACGGAATAACCTACCAACTCATAGAGGATGGATCCAAAATGGGTCAGGCACCGAATCTTTCAGTATGGGACATTTACGCCATGCGAGACTTGGGTGGGAAAGAGATGTTTTTCCGCGATCTTGACACTGGCAAAGCAATCATGATCTACGCCAACAGCAAATTGGAGATAGGCGAAGACCTCCTCAGACAGGGGAGGCTCGGCGACGGTTTGCAGAGCCTGCGAACTGCCGCGCAAATATCGCCCGAATTGACCGCAGAGATAACCCAGATACTGTCCCGCTACGGTGTACGATGACGGGATACAATTGCCACCAAGATACTCTCTTGACACAGGCCTGATGGTGGACGTAGTATCAAATTTGTATGGCAAAATTCTGATGTAAACTATTTAAAGGGGATTGTATGCAGATGAGCAGACTGGGAGAAATCCTGGTTGCCAACAACCTGATAACAAGGGAGCACCTGGCGAAATCCCTTGAGGAACAAAAAGAGTCGGGAGGGCAGCTGAAACTGGGCACCATTCTTATAAAGAATGGGTATATCAGCGAGCAGGACCTGACATCCTTCCTTTCCAAACAGTACGGTGTCCCTTCAATCAACCTATCAGAGCTTGAGGTGGATCAGGCTGTAATCAAGATTATTCCAGCCGAGGTAGCTCAGAAATACCAGATCATCCCAGTAAATCGTGCAGGCTCAACCCTGATAGTCGCCATGAGCGATCCTTCAAACATCTTTGCCGTCGATGACATCAAGTTCATGACCGGCTACAACGTGGAGGTCGTGGTTGCCTCGGAAGCGGCAATAAAAGCGTCTATAGACAAGTTCTACGATCAATCCGCTTCCCTTGCCGATGTAATGAGCGACCTTGATATGGAGGATTTCGAAGTCATCGGCGACGATGAGGATGTGGATGTCTCTTCACTGGAAAGGGCAACGGAAGACGCTCCGGTCGTAAAACTTGTCAACCTCATTCTCACCGATGCAATCAAGAAAAAGGCAAGCGACATCCATATTGAACCGTACGAGCGGACGTTCAGGGTTCGATACCGCATTGACGGCGTTCTTTACGAGGTGATGAAACCCCCCTTGAAACTGAAAAATGCCATCACCTCGCGTATCAAGATCATGGCAGAACTTGACATCGCCGAAAGACGCCTTCCACAGGACGGTCGTATCAAGATCAAGCTGGGCGGCGGCAAGGACATGGACTATCGCGTCTCGGTCTTGCCAACGCTTTTCGGCGAAAAGATAGTCATGCGCCTTCTTGACAAGTCGAACCTGCAGCTGGACATGACAAAGCTGGGCTACGAGCCGGATGCCCTTGAACGTTTCCAGAAGGAGATTCATAAGCCTTTCGGCATGTGCCTGGTTACCGGACCCACCGGTAGCGGCAAGACGGTTTCCCTTTACTCGGCCCTCTCCGAACTGAACAAAACCACGGAAAACATCTCAACAGCAGAAGATCCGGTTGAATTCAATTTTGCTGGAATCAATCAGGTCCAGATGCACGAGGACATCGGCCTTAACTTCGCAGCAGCCCTCAGATCCTTTCTCCGTCAAGACCCGGATATAATCATGATCGGTGAGATACGGGACTTCGAAACAGCTGAAATCGGTGTCAAGGCTGCCCTGACCGGTCACTTGGTTTTATCCACCCTGCATACCAATGACGCCCCATCAACCATCAACCGACTTCTCAATATGGGAATCGAGCCATTTCTGGTCGCCTCGGCCGTCAACCTAATTACAGCCCAGAGACTCGCTCGGCGCAACTGCGGTGAATGCAAGGTAGTCGAGGACATTCCTGTCAAGGCTCTCATTGACGCAGGAGTTCCAGAAGAAGAAGCTGCAAGTTACGTCTGTTACAAAGGAGCAGGATGTCCCGTGTGCAATGGCACTGGATACAAAGGGAGGGTAGGGTTCTACCAGGTCATGCCGATGCTGGAACCTCTCCGGGAACTTATTCTTAACGGTGCAAACACCGCTGAGATCAAGCGCGAATCCATGAGACTCGGCATTAAAACCATGCGCCAATCGGGACTGACTAAGCTTAAAGAAGGTGTCACTTCCCTTGAAGAGGTTTTGCGCGTTACAGTCTCTGACGACTAGGAGAAAGTATGGTCAACCTACATCAGTTGCTGAAGGAGCTTGTTGACAGAAACGGTTCCGACCTTCACATAACAACCAACTCGCCTCCACAACTGCGCATCGACGGCGAGTTAACTCCGACCAACCTCCCACCCATGACAGCCGTTGAGACCAAGCAACTCTGCTACAGCGTCTTGACCGAAGCCCAAAAACATAAATTCGAGGAAGAAAATGAACTTGACCTGTCATTCGGAGTCAAGGGGCTGTCAAGATTTCGAGGGAACATCTTCGTGCAAAGGGGGGCTGTTGCCGGCGTATTCCGAGTAATCCCATACAAGATACTGAGTTTCGAAGAGCTCGGTTTGCCGCCGGTTGTAAAGGACCTCTGCAATAAATCCCGAGGACTCATCCTCGTAACCGGGCCAACCGGTAGCGGTAAATCCACTACTCTGGCATCGATGATCGACAAAATCAATACTGAGCGTCATGACCATATTGTCACCATCGAAGATCCGATTGAATACCTTCATCCACACAAAGGCTGCCTGATTAACCAACGCGAGGTTGGAGCAGACACCAAAGCCTTTAAAAATGCCCTAAAATACGTTCTTAGGCAGGACCCAGATGTTGTCCTTGTTGGCGAATTAAGGGATTTGGAAACGATCGAGGCCGCACTAACTCTCGCTGAAACAGGGCACCTCTGTTTTGCTACCCTGCATACAAACTCATGCGCACAGACTATTAACCGTATCATCGACGTATTCCCGCCTTATCAGCAGACCCAGGTAAGAACCCAGCTATCGTTCGTACTGGAAGGCGTCCTCTCCCAGATTCTTATTCCCAAGGCAAGTGGAACCGGCCGCGCACTCGCCCTGGAAGTAATGGTGCCAAACCCAGCGATTCGCAACCTGATAAGGGAAGACAAGATACATCAGATTTATTCCCAGATGCAGGTCGGTCAGGAGAAGTTCGGCATGCAGACCATGAACCAGTGCCTCCTGACCCTTTATCAACGCAGACAAATTTCACTTGACGATGCCATTGGGCGTTCATCAGACCCTGACGAACTCAGACAGATGCTAGGAAATGCCGGCGTGGGCTCGGGTATGCCGCGAAGGCCAATGAACCGCTAGCATATATTTGCACGTTTGAAGCCCAACATTTTACTCTGATGTGATCATAATACTTACTCTGGAGTTCGGAATGCCAAAATTCACATGGGAAGCTAGATCTAAGGCAGGAGCCCAACAAAAGGGTGTCATGGATGCAGCCAATGAAGCCATGGTCGAAGCCCAACTGAAGAAATTCGGCTTTACCGGCATCGTCATAAAGAGTGAAAAAGCCGGTATCAACATACCTTTTCTTGGCAAGGGGGGTGGCGGAAGCGTTGATACTAAAGATCTGGTTGTCTTTACACGTCAGTTCGCCACCATGATCGACTCAGGACTGCCGCTGGTCCAATGCCTGGATATTCTTGCCAGCCAGCAGCAGAACAAAACTTTCAAAACCGCCCTTTATAACATCAAGGAGTCCGTGGAGAGCGGTTCGACCTTTGCCGATGCCCTGGGAAAACACCCGAAGATATTCGACCAACTATATGTCAACCTTGTGGCAGCAGGCGAAATCGGCGGCATACTGGACACAATCCTCAACCGTCTTGCCGCCTACATAGAAAAGGCCATGAAGCTAAAAAAGCAAGTAAAGGGCGCCATGGTTTATCCTGCAACCATCATTTCCATCGCGGTCATTGTTATCGGCGTTATCCTAGTCTTCGTCATTCCAACTTTTGCAAAGATGTTCGCCGACTTCGGCGGTACTCTGCCGACACCTACTCTTATAGTAATTTCAATGAGTAATTTCCTACAAAAATACATACTCGTAATTATTGGCATCCTCTATGGAATTAAAGTAGCATTCAGCAAATACTATGCCACCACTTCTGGCCGTAAAAACATGGATCGTTTTTTCCTCAAGCTCCCAGTTATCGGCATCCTTATCCGCAAAGTAGCTGTAGCCAAATTCACCAGGACCCTAGGCACCATGATCAGCAGCGGCGTTCCGATCATGGATGGACTAGAGATAGTTGCCAAGACAGCCGGCAACAAGATCGTCGAAGAATCTATATACAAAGTGAGACAAGCCATATCAGAAGGTAAGACAATGGCTGAACCGCTTGGCGAGAGCGGAGTCTTTCCGCCAATGGTAGTACAGATGATTTCCGTTGGTGAAGCCACCGGTGCAATGGATGCCATGCTCAACAAGATAGCAGACTTCTACGATGACGAAGTTGATGATGCGGTAGGGAACCTGACAGCCATGATGGAGCCACTGCTGATGGTGTTTCTTGGAACAACTGTCGGTGGTCTTGTCGTTGCCATGTATCTGCCAATCTTCAAACTTGCCGGCGCGGTAGGCTGATGATCGAAAGAAAAAAGAACCTGGCATGGCTGATCCTTGCCAGGTTGGTTATAGTTTCACTATTCCTGGTAACAATTACACTTTTCAATTTTCGCCAACCAGACTTTTTCTCCGATGATATGCTGCGGGGTGTAACCCGTCTCATCATCGTCAGCTACTGCTTTTCAATCCTGACCCTCACCTCATTCGGACTCCCCTCAAAATACATTTCCGCTGTGGCGTATGCCCAGATATTGTGGGAGATAATTTTTGCCTCATTGCTTGTACTCTTTACGGGAGGTATTGCATCACCTTATGCGTTCTTTTACAATCTGGCCATCATTAATGCCGGCCTCCTTTTTGCGCGCCGCGAGGCTATCCATACCGCCAGCCTGTGCGGTATAATATACGGCGCAATCATAGACTTTCACTACTTCGGCAAACTGAACAACTTTGGCCTCTATCAGGAGGTTGGCGATTATTACGGCAAAACCCATCTTATTCTGCTGATACTGACAAACCTTGTTGCCTTTTGCCTAACGGCCCTATTAACCGGCTATCTGGCTGAAAAATCGCGCAGCAGCGAATCAGCCCTGCGTGAGAAAGAGATCGATTACGAGGAGCTAAAACGTCTTAACAGTCTGATAGTCTCCAACCTGGACAGCGCTCTTGTCACCATCAACAAAAGTGGCAATATCCGTGTTTTCAACCGTGCAGCTTCCAACATTACCGGTATATCCAGCATCTCGGCCTATGACAGACCGATAAATGAGATACTCCACGATATTCATCCTCTTGATTTTCTCTTTGGCAATAACAACAGAAAAGACATCATCTATAAAAACTCGAACGCCGCCACGCAGGTTTTAAGCATCAAGTCGTCCCCACTGTACGACAAGGATGGTAACATTAGTGGCGCCGTTATCGACTTTTTCGATGTGACCAAGGTCAGAGAACTCGAAGTCAAACTGAAGAAAGCAGACCGACTGGCAGCAATTGGTGAACTGTCAGCCCGCATAGCACATGAAATACGGAACCCCCTTGCATCAATCAGCGGATCGGTGCAATTAATTTCCCAATCCGGGCAGATACCCAGCAACGACAGGAAACTATTGGAGATAGTAGTGCGCGAGACAGAACGACTTGACCATCTTCTCGGAGATTTCCTCAATTACGCAAAACCAATGCCTCCAATTAAAAGCTGGTTCTGCCTCAAGGATCTGATCGACGAGTTGATAGATCTGCTTGCTTGTGATAAACGCTTTGCAGGATTGAAGATAACAAACCACTCACAAGCAGACGTAGAAATATTCGCGGACAATGAGCAGATGCGTCAAATCATATGGAATCTGCTACTGAATTCGGCAGAAGCCACGCCGGATGGGGGCAGTGTAGAAATCGAATGCCATTGTATCGAGGACACGAACATAGGTCCTTCACCTCATTCTGCCATGGAGATATCCGTAATCGATTCAGGCACTGGGATTTCCGTAGAAAACATGGAGATGATCTTCGAGCCTTTTTTCACCACCAAACAAGGCGGAAGTGGACTCGGCCTTGCCATGGTTCACAGAATCATCGAAGCGAATAACGGCAGCATAACCGTGAAAAACATGCCGGCAGGCGGCACTTGCTTCAAGTTCATTATCCCTGTAGAACAGAAATCCCATAATATCGGGGGTATGTCATGAAATATTTTCATCATAGATATGCTATATCCAGAGAAAGAGTATGAGCGCACAAATTCTGATTGTTGACGATGAACTCAGCATGCGCGAATTTCTAAGCATCCTCCTGGAACGTGAAGGATACACGCCATCGACTGCCGCTAACGGCTTCGATGCGATCAAGATGCTGGAGAAACAAGATTTTGACCTAGTCATCTCCGACATAAACATGCCAGGGCTGAATGGTTTGGGACTTCTGGAAAAGATTAAATCAATCACAACCCAAACTGCTGTACTGATGATCACGGCTTTTTCAACCACAGAACAGGCTGTGGAGGCAATGAAGTTCGGCGCATACGACTATATCTCCAAGCCATTCAAGGTTGATGAGATAAAGCTGCTGGTAAGAAATGCCTTGGAAAAGCAGCAGCTTATACTGGAAAACAATAGATTAAAATCACAACTGCATAATAGCCATTACTGCGGGGGATTGGTCGGCAAGAGCAGTAAAATGCTCGACCTGTTTTCCACAATTCAAAAGGTGGCAACGAGCTCAGCCACCATATTGATCTGTGGCGAAAGTGGCACTGGCAAGGAGCTGGTAGCCAAGGCAATTCATTGCAACAGTGACCGCTGCAATAAACCTTTTATTGCCGTTAACTGTGGCGCAATTCCGGAAACCCTTATGGAGAGCGAGTTTTTTGGTCATGCCAAAGGTTCATTCACTGGTGCAGTTGCTGACCGTTCCGGACTCTTTGAACAAGCAAATGGCGGAACGCTTTTCCTCGATGAAATAGGCGAAGTTCCACTACTTTTGCAGGCAAAACTCTTAAGAGTGTTACAAGAGAGAGAAGTTCGCAGGGTAGGGGGGGGAGATGTACGCAAAATTGATGTACGCATTATCACTGCAACCAACAGGGACCTGGAAAAACAGGTTAGGGAAGGACTTTTCCGCGAAGACCTGTTCTACAGACTAAATGTTATCCAATTAACCATTCCACCATTAAGGGAAAGAGAAGAGGATATCCCGCTGTTACTTGAGCACTTTTACAAGAAATACAGCGGCATCCAGCAGTCACATGATTTTATTTCAGGTGAAGCGTTGTCTATACTCATGAACTACAGATTCCCTGGTAATGTGAGGGAGCTGGAAAACATCGTTGAGCGAGGGGTTGCATTAGGCGCTAGGAAAATCACAACTGATTCATTACCACACAATGTCGTCAGTAAACCATGCACCCCGTGCAGCGATCAGATCGAAATTCCGCCTGACGGATTGGACTTGGAGAAGTACCTTGATGAAATAGAGAGAAAGTATCTTCTCATGGCACTGGAAAGATCAGGAGGTGTCCGTAAGCACGCCGCAGAGCTTCTGGGGATGACCTTCCGCTCTTTCCGGTACAAACTCTCTAAACATGGCGTGGAGATCGATTGAAACGTTTACTTCGACTTGCTGGTCCAGAACAACTAAAAAGCATTGACAAGATTGCAGGCCGGGTTGCAATCCATCTGCTCCCCCCCCCTAAGCATCGGGAGACAACACGGGATATAAATTCCATACTACTCATTCGCCCCGGTGGAATAGGCGATGCGGTGTTGCTTGCGCCGACCATTCTCGCACTTACAAGATATTTTCCATCAGCTAAAATTCACGTCCTGGCCGAGAGGCGTAACTGCGGCATATTTGAGTTGATTCCAGGGATTGACAAGACATTTCTTTACGATACACCGTCAGGACTTTTTGAATCACTACGGGCCAGATATGATCTTGTAATAGATACGGAACAGTGGCACAGGCTGTCAGCCCTGATTGCCAGACTGACAAATGCACCAATAATAATAGGATTTGACACAAATGATCGGCGGCGAATGTTCACCGACTTATTGCCATATTGTCATGATGATTACGAAGCTGATAGCTTCCTCCATCTGCTGTCACCCCTATTTAGCGTTCAGAAGTTTGACATTAATCCCCCATTTTTATTCCCGCCCCCAAAGACTTTCCAGACTGCGGCTGAACTGCTTGCACCCCTGAAAAACTACCCCATTGTTACCATATTCCCCGGGGCAAGCATAAACGAGCGAAAATGGGGGAGCGAAAGATTCGCTGAGGTATTGAACGGGTTGGAATCTAGAGGCATAAGAGGCGTCATTGTTGGCAGCAATGAAGATGTCGAACATGGTGAAGCGATAATCACCGGCACAAGATCCATAAACCTGGCAGGTAAAACTTCCCTTGCTGTAACAGCTGCCATCATCTCTTCAACAAGATTACTTCTTTCAGGCGACTCAGGAGTTCTACACATAGGTGTGGGGGTTGGAGCCTCAACCGTCTCCCTCTTCGGACCTGGTATTGTTTCTAAATGGGCACCCCGCGGTGACCGACATACTGTACTCAACATGAATCTTGACTGCTCACCGTGCACAAGATTCGGCACTACCCCCAGATGTAAGAGAGGAGTGCCATGCCTCTCATCAATAGAAGTTGAAATGGTTATTGAATCCGTTATGAAACATCTGCCTACTTCCAACGAGAAAAATATATAAAATACTCTTGACAATATCTGCTCCACTTGTTAAACAGTAAGTCCTTTGTTTGCAGGCGCGTAGCTCAGGGGGAGAGCGCTACCTTGACACGGTAGAGGTCGGCGGTTCGAGACCGCCCGCGCCTACCAAATGCTTTACAGAAGCAGACAAACGTGTGAGGCATCGATTTCGATGCCTTTTCTATTAAGGGGCCACCAATGAGCGACATTACTGTTTATCTGCCTGACGGCTCAAATAGAACCCTGCCATCTGGAGCTACGGTACGTGACCTGGCGGCTTCCATAGGTGCGGGATTGGCCAAAGCAGCTATCGCCGGAAAAATAAACGGCGATCTTGTCGACCTGACCTCAACGATTCCAAACGGATCCTCCGTAGCAATCATTACAGAAAAAAGTCCAGAAGCGCTGGAGATTGTACGTCACTCCACATCCCATCTGATGGCACAGGCTGTCAAGTCTCTGTTCCCGCAGGCAAAAGTGACCATTGGCCCGGCTATAGATACCGGTTTCTACTACGATTTTGATGTTAATCACCCCTTTACACCAGAGGATCTTGTCAAAATTGAAGAAAAAATGCGGGAATTGGCCAAGGCTTCCTTACCAATTGTTCGAGAAGTTCTTTCCAGTACCGATGCCTTGAAGCTATTCAGCGACCAGGGCGAGGATTACAAGATCGAATTGATCGAAGACCTTGGAGTAGATACGGTTTCACTGTACCGCCAGGGGGACTTCATTGATTTATGCAGAGGCCCTCATCTGCCGACAACAGCATTTTGCAAGGCGTTCAAACTTACCTCCATTGCTGGAGCATACTGGAGAGGTGACGAGAAACGCAAGATGCTGCAACGGGTTTATGGAACAGCTTTTGCTGACAAGAAAGATCTTGAATCCTACCTTGAGCGCATCGAAGAGGCAAAGCGACGTGACCACCGGAAATTGGGACGTGAACTAGACCTCTTTTCCTTCAGTGATGAGGTGGGTGCGGGATTTGCCATCTGGCATCCGAAAGGTGCCATGCTCAGAACAATACTGGAGGACTTCGAGCGCAAAGAACATATCAAGCGTGGTTATGACTTAGTCGTCGGCCCCCAGATTCTAAAATCAGAACTCTGGCAACGTTCCGGCCATTATGAAAACTATCGCGAAAACATGTACTTCACAGAAGTGGACGAGCAGGGCTTTGGAATAAAGCCAATGAACTGCCTCTCTCACATGATGATTTACAAATCCCATCTTCGCAGCTACAGAGATCTACCTCTTCGCTTTTTTGAACTAGGTACCGTACATCGCCACGAAAGGGCAGGAGTTCTCCACGGGCTACTGCGTGTTCGTTGCTTTACCCAGGACGATGCCCATATTCTCTGCACACCGGAGCAACTTGATGGAGAAATAAAAGGTGTAATATCCTTCGTTACCGAGGTAATGGGGAAGTTCGGCTTCGACTTTGATATGGAGCTTTCCACGAGGCCCGAGAAATCAATCGGCTCGGACGATGACTGGGAGAGGGCAACTGGCGCTCTTCTCGGCGCCCTGAAAGACTCGGGACGTCCATTCGAAATCAACGAAGGGGATGGCGCATTTTACGGTCCTAAAATAGACATCAAGCTGCGTGACTGCCTTGACAGGAAATGGCAGTGTGCTACAATCCAGTGCGATTTTACGCTTCCAGAGCGCTTCGACCTTACTTACATCGACAGTAACGGCGAAAAGAAACGACCTGTAATGGTTCACAGGGTGATTCTCGGCTCCATCGAAAGGTTCATTGGTGTTCTTATTGAGCATTTCGCCGGCAACTTCCCCCTATGGCTCTCACCGGTACAGGCAGTTCTGGTAACAGTTACCGATGCCCAGGCTGAATACGCAGGCGATCTTTACGAAAAGTTGCGCCAGGCTGGTGTCAGGGTGCAAAAAGACCTGCGCAACGAAAAGTTGAGCTTCAAGATCAGGGAGGCTCAACTGCAAAAGGTTCCATACATGCTGATCATCGGAGACAAGGAGGTGGCAACAGGGACTCTAACCCCACGCTACCGCGACGGTAAGAACCTCGATCCGATGTCAGTTGACGAATTTATCGGCTTTATATCAAGAGAAAGCGCGGATTACCACTAGGAGGTGGCGTCATAGCTAAAGCAACGGTTAACATCAATCAGGCAATCAGGTCCAGAGAGGTTCGGGTAATTGGCCCCGAAGGTGAGCAGATAGGCGTAATATCGATCCAAGAAGCTCTCTCCATGGCGGAAAGTCAACATCTTGACCTGGTTGAAGTTTCACCGACCGCTGTCCCTCCGGTCTGCCGTATAATGGATTACGGCAAATTTAAATATCAACAGAGCAAGAAGTTGCAGGAGGCGAAGAAGAAGCAGGTACAAGTTCAACTGAAAGAGGTCAAACTCAGGCCAAAGACTGATGAGCACGATCTTCTATTCAAGATAAAGCATGTACGTCGCTTCCTCGAAGAGGGAAACAAGGCAAAGATAACTTTGGTTTTCCGTGGACGTGAAATTACACACATGGAGTATGGCCAGAAAGCACTTGATCGCTTCGCACAGGACCTGGAAGATGTTGCAATAATAGAAGTTAAACCCAAGATGGAGGGGCGCAGCATGTTCATGATAGTCGCCCCGAAAAAATAAAATTCTTACTAAGAGCACAGAAGGAGAAGCAGATGCCTAAAATCAAAACTAACAGCGGCGCAGCCAAACGCTTCAAAAAAACCGGTTCCGGAAAGATCAAGAGAAGCTGCGCTTTTACCAGCCACATACTGACCAGCAAAACTCGCAAGAGAAAGCGTAATCTTCGCCATGGGGGCCTGGTTGCCGCCGTTGACCAGAAGAATATTGCAAAACTGATCCCTTACATGTAATACAGAATTATATGATGTAGTCAGATTACTGTGAACCGTGAGGAAATCGTCTCCCCTTGCGGATCCGGTGAAATAAAAACAAGGAGTAGTAGATGCCACGCGTAAAAAGAGGATTTAAAGCGAGACAGAGAAGAAACAAGGTACTGAAACTGGCCAAGGGTTACCGCGGTGCAAGAAGCAAACTCTTCAGGAGTGCGACAGAAGCGGTTGACCGCGCCCTTAATTACGCTTTCCGCGATCGTCGCGTCAAGAAACGTGATTTTCGTGCACTCTGGATTGTGCGTATTAATGCCGCAGCACGTATAAACGGCATTACCTACAGCAAGCTCATCCATGGATTGAAGCAAGCCAGAGTGGAGATTGACCGTAAGGTACTCGCTGACTTGGCTGTGTCGGATCCGGCCGGATTCGCACAGATTGCGGGGATGGCCAAGGCTGGCGCATAACCAAAACTCATCACAGAAAAAAGAAATGGAATGTCATGCATTCCATTTCTTTTTTTTTAAGGACCATTTGTATGAGAGACAAGCTTGAACAGATGCAGAATGAAGCCTTGGCGGCAATTGCTGGCGTCACATCAGAGGACCAGTTACAAACCCTTAAAGTAAGGTATCTCGGCAAAAAGGGGGAACTCACATCCATAATGAAAGGGATTGGGGCTCTCTCCGCCGAGGAAAGGCCTGCAATCGGCCAAATAGTCAACGCAGTGCGCGACCGGCTTGAAGATAGCTTTACCAACTGCCTGGCATCACTGAAGTTATCTTCAAAAAATACAAGACTACAGAATGAGCGCATAGATGTCACCCTGCCAGGGAGGAGAACTAGCAAAGGAACCAAACACCCGGTAACTCTTGTCATAGAGGAGATATGCGATATTTTCGCAGGTCTCGGTTTTCTTGTTGCCGAGGGTCCGGAAATAGAGCTTGATTATTACAACTTCGAGGCCCTGAACTTTCCAAAGGATCACCCGGCAAGAGACATGCAGGATACGTTCTTTGTACAGGACAACATGCTGCTTCGCACCCATACCTCGCCAGTGCAGATAAGGACAATGCTGCAGCAAAAGCCTCCAGTGAGGATCATAGCTCCGGGTACAGTCTACAGGTGCGACTATGATGCGACGCATTCACCGATGTTTCACCAGATAGAAGGATTGATGGTAGACAAAGGCATTACCTTTGGCGACTTGAAAGGAATACTCACTGTCTTTACTAATCAGATGTTCGGCAATGATATCGGCGTCCGCCTCAGGCCCAGCTTTTTCCCTTTCACCGAACCGAGCGCCGAAGTGGACATTGCCTGTGTCATCTGTCGCGGCAAAGGATGCAGAGTATGCAAGAACAGCGGCTGGCTTGAGATACTTGGTGCCGGAATGGTGGATCCTGAGGTTTTCCGCCATGTTGGTTACGACGCCGAAAACGTAAATGGATTTGCCTTTGGCATGGGGATCGAGCGGGTTGCCATGCTGAAATACGGAATTAACGACATGCGACTGCTATTCGAAAACGATGTCCGTTTTCTGTCACAGTTTTAGTCATTGACCACAGGGATTACGTAACTCATGTCATGTCCAAACATGTTTGTATCGGACAGCGGGGAAGTGTGAACATATGAAAGTAAGTTATAACTGGCTAAAGGAATTCGTCGACTTTGACATTGCACCAAACGAACTCGCCCACATGCTCACGATGCTCGGTCTTGAGGTGGACTCCATCGAAAACATTGGAGATGGGCTGGACAGTGTCATAGTAGCCAAGGTAGAGGAGCGAGCCCAACATCCCAACGCCGACAAGCTATCCCTCTGCCGCGTGAACAACGGCAAAGAGATTCTGAATATTGTATGCGGCGCGCAGAATTTCAAATCCGGAGACAAGGTCGCCCTTGCCCAGATTGGTGCGCTTCTCCCTGGCGATTTCAAAATCAAACGGTCTAAAATTCGCGGCGAGGAGTCGTTCGGCATGCTCTGTTCGGAGAAGGAGCTGGGCTTGGCTGATGAATCGGCGGGGATCATGGTCCTCAGTGAGGACTTGGCACTTGGCACGCCGGTATTTGAAGCTCTTAGACTTAAAGATACAATCTTCGAGATTGGTCTAACTCCTAACAGAGCGGATTGCCTCAGCATAATTGGTGTAGCCAGAGAGATTGCGGCAAAACTTGACAAAAAACTCAAATATCAAAATCCAATTGTTGAGGAGACAGCCGTTGATATCAACAGCATTGCCTCTGTGACAATCAAAGCGGCAGACCTATGCCCACGATACACAGCCCGCTACATAAGCGGCTGCAAGATCGCCCCTTCGCCCCAATGGCTGGTAAACAGACTGCAGGCTCTTGGACAAAGGACGATCAACAATGTTGTCGATATTACCAACTACGTACTCCTCGAATACGGCCATCCTCTGCACGCCTTCGATTTCCGCCAGCTTGCCGGAGGCAAAATCATTGTCAAACGCAGCGAGGAAGGGGAGACTTTCAAAACACTAGACAGCCAGGAGAGGATTCTCAATTCGAGTGACCTGACAATCAGGGATGGTGAGCGGGCTGTGGCCCTCGCCGGTATCATGGGGGGTGAGAATTCGGAGATCGCTCCTGACACAACTGACATTCTCCTTGAGAGTGCCTATTTCAACCCTTCGACCATACGTCTCACAAGCAAGCGGCTTGGCCTGCATACAGAATCATCCCACCGTTTCGAGCGTGGTACAGACATAAATATCCTAACAGTTGCCCTAGACCGTGCAGCATCGCTAATTGCCGAACTGGCAGGAGGCAAGGTGGCAAAGGGTGTAATAGACGCATACCCTGAAATACTGCCTGAAAAGAGCGTAAATGTTCGCATCAGGCGAATATACGAAATTCTTGGCCTGGAAATGGAGGAATCAACCGTCTCCAACATTTTCAAGAACCTCGAATTCAACGTGGAAACTGTTGAAGCAGGAGTGCTGCGCGTTGCCATACCTTCATACCGGGTTGATATCGAGCGTGAAATAGATCTGGTTGAAGAAGTTGCCAGGGTCTATGGTTTCGAAAATATCCCCATGTCCATGCCTGTTGCCCAGGTTTTCTCCGACAGGGTGCCACTCAGACAACGAATGGAAAGGGAGTTAAGAAACGTACTTGTGGGGGAGGGGTTCAACGAGGTAATTAACTTCAGCTTCGCCTCCCATGCAGACCTTACCAAGTTAAACCTTCCAGAGGGTGACAAGAGATCTGCAGCCGTGGCCCTACTCAACCCCCTGGTGGATGAGCACGCTGTGATGCGTACAACACTGTTGCCTGCGCTGCTGCAGACAACCGCACGCAATTTCAGCTTAAGAAATTTCAACCTGCGCCTCTTTGAAATGAGGCGAGTCTACTGGTTCAAGCCAGGAGAGGAGCTGCCTGATGAGCCGTTACATTTGGCAGGAGTAATTACAGGCCTGCGCAATCCGGAAGGGTGGAACCAGACGAAGGAAACAGCCGATTTCTATGATGCAAAAGGGGTAGTTGAGGCGATAGCAGAGCTTTTCAAGCTACCAGAACTGACTTTTGTTCAGGGCGGAGTTGAACCTTACTACCACCCAGGCAAGGCAGCGGCGATTATTTGCAACGATACGCTTATCGGCACAATTGGCGAAATCCATCCGGATGTACAGGAGGCTTTCGAGCTTGACAGGGCGGTATGCTGCTTCGAGCTTGATTTCACGAAACTGGTGGAACTTGGCAAAGAAACAGGAGTGATCGTAACGCCATCCCGCTTCCCGGACACATACAGGGACATTGCAATGTTGGCTGGCAATGAAACAACAGCAGCGTCCATCGTGGAATGCATAAATAACTGCAAATTGGACAAGTTGCGCTCCATTGAGATATTTGACATCTACTCCGGAGATAAAATCCCTGCTGGACAAAAGAGCATTGCCGTCAGGGTGCGTTATGGTTCATTCGACAATACCCTGACGGATGAAGAGGTCAACAGGATACACCAGAAAGTAATAGCCAACTTGACAGCTAAAATGAACGTAACAATCAGGTGACCGTCAACCGTTTCACTGGCAAAAGATACTTTTTGTTACTATTGTTAAAATTTGATTGCCAATCCAAACCCCGTGTGTTATAAAGCATATCCGCTGTTGATGCACTACTAGTAGCGGATTACAATAACTTGAGGATGCTATGACGAAGGCTGATATTGTAGAAAAGATATATGAGAAAGTTGGCTTTTCCAAAAAAGAGTCTGCGGAACTCGTTGAACTTGTCTTTGATATCATGAAAAGCACCCTTGAGAAGAGTGACAAGATCAAAATTGCCGGTTTTGGTAATTTTGTAGTCAAAGAGAAAGCAGATCGTCGAGGTAGGAATCCGCAAACTGGCGAAGAAATCACCATTACTGCCAGACGGATACTTACATTCAAACCCAGCCAGGTTTTAAAAGCGTCCATAAATAAGTAATCGGATCAAGGAAGTGAGCTTGACAACTTCCGATAAGCTTTACTATCGAATAGGTGAAGTTGCAGAACAACTGAAAATCAATACATCGGTACTTCGTTTCTGGGAAACTCAGTTCGAACAGTTGACCCCACAGAAAACGAAAACCGGTCAGAGACTCTACTCCAGACAGGATCTGGAACTTGTAAAGTTAATACATAATCTTCTTTACAAAGAAAAACTGACAATAGCCGGAGCAAAATCAAGAATTAAGCTTTCAAGTAGATCAGAAGCTGAAAAACCAAACGATTTGAAAAAATTGCTTATACTTTTAAAAGAAGAACTGCACGAAATACGTAACAATCTATAAAGATGAATGGTCAACCGATATCGGTGCGTAGCGCAGCCTGGTAGCGCACCAGACTGGGGGTCTGGTGGTCGCTGGTTCGAATCCAGTCGCACCGACCATTTCATTTCCGGAGTGATCCGGCGTAAAGGCCTTGAGTAATCAAGGCCTTTTTGTTTTCTACACAATTCTCCATATTCCCTGCCAATTTCCTCCATGAAATTCCGATACTTGAACATTCCACCTGAATATTCCAAAAGCAACTTGCAGGTCATTAAGCACCATGTATGATTAACATTGCCCAATATATCTTGAATTCTGAAGTGCTGTTACTGGGGACAAGGGTATGGTTAATAGAAGAGTCAGGGTCAGCATAAGCCATCAGCTCTCACGCAAACTGCTTCCCCTTTCGATTGTCGTCGGCCTGCTCATCAGCTTGTGTGCCCCGTCAATCTACATGATACTGGCGCACAATACTCTTCAACACCTGACAACGTTATCTGCAGAGAATATGGCTTTAATGCTCCAGTCTCTCCCCTTGGAAAAACCGGAAATACTGCAGTATCAAACAGACAAATTCAAGGGCACCATAGAAAATTCCCGGCGCCATCTGGTGGTTACAGGTATCTGCATTCTTGATAATAAAGGCAATCATATCGAGGGATATGAATACGGAAATTGTCCTGTAACGAACAACAGCAGCATTTCGTTAAATGAGGAGATCAAATCCACCTTGGGGAGAGCTGCCATTGTTACCGACAACCGCCAGATCGGCACAGTCGAGCTTTTCGTCTCCGACATATATCTTTTACAGACAACCATCATTCTCTTCTGTTTCAGCTCATCTGCAGGATTAACTCTCGCCATTGTCATGTACAGGTTTCCCACGGGAGTAGTCAGGAGCTTGGAGCGATCCATCGGAGAGCTCAGCGACAGAGTTAAGGGTAGTGAGCATATGTACCGTTTGCTTGTGGATAATATTCCTGATGCCACCTGGACCATCGACAAGAATGGTAATTTTGACTTCATAAGCAACGCAGTGGAGCGAATGCTCGGTCACCCTATTGAAGAGATCTCGAGTGGAGGTTATCGCTTTTGGCTGGATATTACCCATCCAGATGATCGGGAGATGGTAAGGAAGGCATTTGAAGAGGTTCTGACCCATGGCAAAGATTTTGACGTCGACTCCCGTCTCTGCAAAAAAGACGGGAAATGGATATGGACCCATAACAGAGGGGTTGGGCGTGTAGAGATTGTCGGGGAAAGCTATGCCATCGGTCTTATCTCCAACATATCAGAGCGAATGCGCTCCGCTGAAGAGATAAGGAAAGCATCCGAATTTTCCAGAACGGTCATGGACAGCATCAATGACGCAATTTACATTGTTGATGCAAAAAATTACTCGATTCTGGGATGCAATGCGAATTTTCTAGAATCCCTGGGGATGCAAGAGTCGGAAGTTCTGGGACAGAGCTGTTTCGAAATGGTCCACCCCTCAAATAAGGTTCTTGACTGTCCCTTACAAGAAACAATTAGAACCGGCAGACAAGCATC
>Ga0209314_10000024_pt1 | contig 56956 bp, 45 predicted proteins | sample I19B2metaG_FD_184146 | JGI IMG/M metagenome (GOLD analysis project Ga0209314, IMG submission 184146) | Lake sediment bacterial and archeal communities from Gulf of Boni, Indonesia to study Microbial Dark Matter (Phase II) - ​I19B2 metaG... | ecosystem: Environmental > Aquatic > Freshwater >... | reverse complement strand
ATTGTAAAGAAAATCAGGAATACAAGAATAACAATGCAGTTATTTCGCTTCATTGGATGTAACGGAATCAGGTAAAGGTGTTTTCCTGACCCCAATGTACATCAAAATCTTTAAAATCAATACAAAAGGCCAGGCTAAATCAACAGCCTGACCCTTAAGAAAAATCCTTTATTGACAGAAAGAAATACCTAAAGAGTCTTTTTAACCTCTACTTCCTGGTATCCTTCAACTACATCACCTACCTTGATATCGTTGAAATTAAGGATGTTAAGACCACATTCATAACCGCCAACAACCTCCTTAACGTCATCCTTGAAGCGCTTCAAAGATCCAAGCTCACCGGTATAAATTACAATTCCATCACGTATAACCCTTACCCTTGTGTTCCTGGTAATTTTTCCCTCTTTAACGTAACATCCTGCAACTGTTCCCACCTTTGTAACTTTGAATACTTCACGGATTTCAAGTGTTGCAACAATCTCTTCCTTCATCTCAGGCATCAGCATACCTTCCATAGCAGCCTTTATTTCTTCTATGGCATTATAGATAATGGAATAGAGTCTTATATCAATCTCTTCCTTTTCAGCCAGTTTCCTGGCGCTCAGTGAAGGTCTTACCTGGAACCCGACAATAATTGCATTCGATGCTGCTGCCAGCAGAACATCAGACTCTGATATCTGACCGACTGCTTTATGAATAATATTAAGTTGTATCTGGGGGGTTGACAGTTTGATAAGTGAATCACTTAGTGCTTCAACCGACCCGTCAACATCTCCTTTAACAATTATATTAAGCTCCTGGAAGTTGCCGATAGCAATTCTCCGTCCAATCTCATCAAGAGTAATATGTTTCTGGGTACGCAGTCCCTGTTCCCTCTGGAGCTGAGCTCTTTTTGTAGCTATATCCTTGGCTTCACGGTCACTTTCCATAATGTTGAATTTATCACCGGCCTGTGGTGCTCCGTTAAGACCAAGAATAAGTGCCGGTGTTGCAGGACCAACTTCATCAACTTTGTATCCGCGTTCGTTATACATAGCTTTAATATGCCCGAAGCAGCTTCCTGCAAGCATTATGTCTCCAATTCTCAGAGTTCCTGCTTTTACAAGCACCGTGGCAGTGAATCCCCTTCCCTTGTCGAGTGAAGATTCAATGACAGTACCAAGAGCTGGTTTATCAGGATTTGCTTTCAGATCAAGCATTTCTGCTTCAAGCAGAACCTTATCAAGAAGCAGGTCAATATTTAAACCTGTTTTGGCAGATATTTCCTGTGACTGGTATTTTCCACCCCAGTCCTCAACAAGATAATTCATGGATGCAAGAGCTTCCTTGATTTTATCAGGATTTGCTGTTGGTTTATCAATCTTGTTAATAGCAAAGACAATTGGAACACCGGCAGCCGAGGCATGATTGATTGCTTCCCTTGTCTGTGGCATAACACCGTCGTCAGCGGCTACAACAATAATAGCTATATCAGTAATCTGCGCACCTCGTGCACGCATTGCTGTAAATGCTTCGTGACCAGGGGTGTCGAGGAATGTGATTTGTCTTCCATCTTCAAGTATTACACCATAAGCACCTATATGCTGTGTAATTCCCCCGGCTTCACCGGCAATTACGTTTGTATTTCTGATATAGTCAAGAAGTTTTGTTTTACCATGATCGACATGTCCCATTACTGTAACAATCGGAGGTCTAGGCAACAGATCTTCTTCCTCATCTTCAACTTCTTTTACAGCTTCCTGCAGTTCGGCACTTACAAATTCAACCTTAAAGCCGAACTCATCAGCAAGAATAGCCATAGTTTCAGCGTCAAGCCTCTGGTTAATTGAAACGAAAAGTCCGAGGCTCATGCATGTTGAAATAATGTCTGTTACCGGAATATTCATCATTGAAGCAAGTTCATTGACGGAAACGAATTCCGTAACCTTAAGGATATTCTTTTCCTGTTCAATTCTGTCAACCTCTTCCTGCTGTTTAATGCTTATGGCTTCCCTTTTATCCCTCCTGTAACGAGCTCCCTTTGATTTTCCTTTTGTTGTGAGCCTTGCAAGAGTCTCCTTGATCTGTTTCTGAACCTCTTCTTCATTTACTTCAGCCCTCACAGGTCTCTTTTTGACAATACTCTTTCTGGGACTGAACTTATCTTTTTTATCAGCCGGATCCTGAGTTGAGAGTGGAACGACCTCCTTATCTTTCTGAATTCTTTTTCTCTTTTTCTTTTTTCTGAAGTCATCGCCTTCAACTTTAACAGGCTGATATGGAGCCGGTTTCTTCTTCTCTTCAACAGGAAGATCGATTTTCCCGACTACCCTGGGGCCTGAAAGCTTTTTAAAATCAGTTTTGTATAACGCAATAACATCTTCCTCCTTTTCAGGAATATTGAATCTGTCAATAGCTTCATCATCCAGGATGGATTCGGCAATTTCCTCTTCAAGTTCTTCCACAGGCTCAGAAACTTTCTTCCCTACAGATTTCTTTTCAGTAGCCTCCTCTTTAGCCTGTTTTGACTTTTTCTCCTCTTTTTTATCGGGTTTACTCTCTTTGGTAACAGTTTCCAGATCGATTTTACCGACAATATGAAGATCAATATTGGCTTTGATTATCTCTTTCTCAACAGGTTCAGGTTCAACTGTTTTTTTCTTCTTTTGAGCAGGTGCAGTTGTTTTTTTCGGAGTCTCAGCCTGTGGAGCAGCAATTTTTGGTTCTGGCTCTTCTTTTTTCGCAGCCGGTTTTGGTTTCAGGGTCTTATCAAGGTCAATTTTACCAACAAGCTTGATATCAGGCTTTTTAATATCAGACTTAAGATCAATTATTGGTTTTGAAACAGTAGAGTCCTTGACAAGGATGTCCTGATCCTTTTCTGAATCTTCACTTTCCTGTTTCTCAGATACATCATCTATTGAAACAGATTCCTTTTTCTTATGAAGGTCTTTAAAGACAAGCTTTTCAGATTCCTTCTTGGCGCTGATATCGGTGCTGTATTCCTTGACAAGCAGGATATAGGCTTCATTCGGCAGTTTGGTATTCGGATTAGGATCAAGGTCGAAGCCCTTTTTATGAAGGAATTCCACAATAGTGGATATCCCCACATTGAATTCGCGGGCTGCTTTACTTAATCTCGTTGCCTTTACATCATCAGTCATAAAAATTCCTTGCCTTTATTAAAACTTCAAAATAGATCAGGTGATACTTAATATTTCAATATTATTCAAATTCGGCACGAAGGATATTGATTACCTCCCTGACAGTTTCCTCCTCAAGGTCAGTTCTCTTAACAAGGTCGCTGATTGACAGGTTCAGTACACTTCTTGCTGTATCGCATCCGATTGATTTCAGCTCCTCGATGATCCATGCTTCAATCTCATCCTTGAATTCTTCAAGGTTGACATCTTCCTCATCCTCACCGCCCGGCTCCCTGTATACATCAATTTCATAACCGGTCAGCTGACTTGCAAGTTTGATATTCAGACCGCCCTTTCCGATTGCAAGAGACACCTCATTCGGTTTAAGATAAATCTCAGCTCTCTTTGTCTCTTCGTCAAGTTTTATTGATGTGATTTTGGCAGGACTGAGTGCTCTCTGGATAAAGAGCTGATTGTTTGCTGTATAGTTGATTACATCAATGTTCTCATTACGTAATTCACGTACGATTCCATGTATTCTTGATCCCTTCATACCTACACAGGCGCCGACCGGATCTATTCTTTCATCATATGATTCGACTGCAACTTTTGCACGTTCCCCCGGTACCCTTACAATTTTTTTGATAGTTATAAGTCCATCGAAAATCTCAGGAACTTCAAGCTCGAACAATCTTTCAAGGAAGACTGGTGATGTGCGGCTCAGGATAATAAACGGGGTATTGTTTCTCATCTCAACCTTTATTACAACCGCCCTTATTGTGTCGCCTTTTCGGAAGTGGTCAGAAGGTATCTGTTCACTTTTGGGAATTATAAGTTCGTTACTGTCGTCATCAAGTACCAGTATCTCTCTTTTCCATACCTGGTAAACCTCACCGGTAACTATTTCGCCAATCCTGTCCTTGTACTTGATATAAATATTGTTTTTTTCAAGGTCAAGTATTCTTGCAGTCAGGTTTTGCCTGAGCGAAAGGATTGCCCTTCTGCCAAAGTCAAGGAATTTCACCTCATCAGATACTTCTTCCCCGATCTCGTAATCCTCATCAATCTCTTTTGCTTTTGATAATGGGATCTGCACTACAGGATCAGTAAGTTCATCATCGGCCACCACAACCCTGTTCCTCCATATCTCAAAGTCCCCCTTGTCGATATTAACAATTATATCGAAATTATCAGCTGAACCATACTTCTTTGCAAGCATACTCCTGAATACATCCTCCAGAACACTCATCATTGTTGGCCTGTCAATGTTCTTCAATTCCTTGAATTCCGAGAAAGTGTCGATCAAATTAACGTTTTCCATTTGGCGTAAACCTCTATATATTATTTAATTGTTAAAATTACTCTTGTAGTTTTTACCTGGTCAAAATTAAAGGATACCTCTTTTATTTCCCTGGCTTTGCCTTTAACCTTTACTTCAGCCTCAAGCTCAAATCCTCCCACAGTGACGTTTTTAAGTATTCCTGCATATTTGATTCCGTCATTATCTGTTACCTCGACTTTTTTACCTGTATTCTTAAGGTATTGCTCAATTACCAGAAAGGGCATATCAAGGCCGGGGGAAGATACCTGCAGTTCATAATCCTCTTCATCCCTGTTGAGGTTATTCTCAATATGACGGTGAATTGAAACACATTCATCAATAGTAATTCCTTCTTTCCTGTCAGCAAGTACAGAAATCCTGTTTCCGTTGCCTGTCTTTACTGAAACAAGAAAGAGCCCGGTCCCTTTTATGAACTCCTTTACTATCTCCTCTATCTTATTCTTTTCAATCATTTTAAACCGATAATAAAATAGGGGACTCTGGTCCCCTAGGTCTCAATTCCCCTCATTTCGCATGCAAAATTACAACTTCTTTTGGAATTAGCAAAATCTAAAACGAATTATTAATCACAGGATAACTTAGTTGCAGGCTTTTTCTTTAATAATTTTTCTGATATTTGGTTTTTCAGCATCAGCGTTTATCTGCGAAATCTGCGGGAGATAATTATTTTTTTTCCCGCAGATCTCGCAGATTTACACAGATTATTAATGTGAATCAGATTTATTAATGAAGGAAATATATCTGCCGGAGGAGCGTAGTTTATTGTCAAACTGTAGTTTGTGCCCAAGGGGATGCAGGGTTGACAGGTTTGCAGGCGGGGATGGCTATTGTGGTGCCGATACCGGGATGAATATAGCTTCCATATGTATACACAAGGGAGAGGAGCCGGTTATCAGTGGTCCGGCAGGGATCTGTAACATCTTTTTCTCGGGCTGTAACCTTCATTGTATTTTTTGTCAGAACCATGAGATCTCAAGGCCTGATAACCTTTATAAAGGCAGTTTTTTTTCATTCGAAGAAGCAATTGAGAGTGTTGAAAAAATACTCTCAACAGGCATCAATTCCCTTGGCTTTGTTTCTCCATCCCATGTTATCCCGCAAATGAAAGCGATAATCAGAGGATTACATGAAAAAGATCTGAGGCCAGTTTTGGTATACAATACAAATGGCTATGATAAACCTGATGTGATTGACAGCCTGGAAGGACTTATTGATGTTTATTTACCCGACTTTAAATATGCAACGAATGAAATTGCCGGAAAGTTTTCAGATGCAACAGATTATCCTGCAGTGGCAATAAAAGCACTGAAAAGAATGTATTATCAGAAGGGATCAAAGCTGCTTACCGGTAATGACGGAAGAGCTGTGAACGGATTACTTATAAGGCATCTGGTGTTGCCGGGACATGCAGAAGAGAGTAAAAAGGTACTTCGCATTATTGCTGAAGAACTCTCAACCGGAGTTCATATTTCATTGATGTCCCAATATCATCCTTCTCCCGGCGTACTTAAACATTCAGATCTTGGCCGTTCCCTTTATTTCTCTGAATATTCCGAAGTCGCTGAAGAGATGCAAAGACTTGGATTCAGGAATGGCTGGTTACAGGAAATGGATAGTAATATTAATTACCGGCCTGATTTTTCTAAAGAGCATCCGTTTGAGTAAGGACCTGAGTCTCTGAACTGCAATAATATTCTTTATAATTATTGTAACATAAAACTTTCAGTCTGTATCGTTACTTTCCACTCATTTTAATTTCTCACGTTTTCGCGGGACAAGCTCCCCACAGGGAGAAAGTTGGGAAAGGGGTAATTGGATATTAAACCTTATCCCTCGTGAGAGCGTTGTTTATTGTACGATAGATATTTAACGGATTTTCATTTTTCAGTTCATCCGGCAGCATCTCATCAGGCCAGTTTTGAAAGGCCAGTGGTCTTACAAAACGTTTGATTGCATCTCCCCCGACCGAAGAAAAACGGCCATCGGTTGTTGCCGGAAACGGGCCGCCATGCTGCATACTCAAACAGACCTCAACACCGGTGGGTACGCCGTTTACTATAAACCGGCCGCACAACAATTTAATATCCTCAATCAAATCGCCATGCATTTTCATATCATCTGCAGTAGCCATCATAGTACATGTCAGCTGGCCTTCCATGTACCTGGCAATCAATGAATACTCATCAACAGATTTGCACTGAACAACAAGCGAATATGGTCCAAATATCTCTTCATGCAATTTCGGATTTTTTAAAAACTCCTCCGAAGAGACAGTTGCTATGGTGGGGATACCACAAATATCACATTTCTCCATTTCCGAAACTGCCAAAACAGAAACCCCTTTTTCAAGCAGAATCCTTTCGAGAAGATTTGTAAATGAAGCGGCAATCTTTTTATGAAGCATTTTTGCGGGGGCAATTTTCCTGATTTCCTCACCCAGTGACGACAGAAAAATATCCAGATCCCTGCCTTCAGTCCCGATGATAATTCCCGGATTTGTACAGAACTGACCAACCCCAAGCGTTATTGAGGCGGCATACATTTTTGCTGTTTCAACGGCTGACTCCTTAATCTTTCCCGGCATCAGGAATACCGGATTTACACTTCCCATTTCAGCAAAAACAGGAATCGGATCCTTACACTCATTTCCCCATTTCAGCAGAAGCGTCCCAACTTCAACTGATCCTGTAAAGCCAACGGCTTTTGTATATGGATGCTTAACAAGCGCTTCTCCCACGTAATGAGATGGGAAATATACATGTGAAAAGATGCCCTCCGGCATTTTCATTCTGCCGGCTGCCTTTTTAATAATATCAGAAACCATTTCTGAAGTTTTAAGATGGCCAGAATGAGCTTTTACCACCACCGGACAGCCTGCAGCCAGGGCACTTGCAGTGTCTCCCCCTGCAGTTGAGTATGCAAACGGGAAATTACTTGGACCAAATACTACAACAGGGCCAAGCGGAACATTCATCTTTCGTATATCCGGTTTCGGGGGAACACGGTCAGAAATTGCAGTATCTATCCTGGCATCAAGCCAGGTTCCGTTTTCACAATGATCGGCATAGCTGCGAAGCTGAAAAATTGTTCTTCCTTTTTCATTCTTTAACCTGGCCTCAGGCAGATTGGTTTCTGCCATGCAGGTTTTTATGAGTTCATCACCCGAATTCTCAAGTTCATCGGCAATAGCATAAAGAAATGCTTTTTTCTCTTTATGGGTATACTTGCTGTAAATCCTGAATGCACCCCATGCTTTTTGCATGATCGCATCAATCTCCCTGTCAATAAATTCTTTTGACTCCATAGCTTTTTCTAAATCAGATTACAGAATTCAAAACCAGAACACCGATCAGTCCTATAAAGGAAATCATTACTTCCATCAGTGTCCATGAAAAAAATGTCTGTTTTAATGTGAGGTTGAAAAACTCCTTGAACATCCAGAATGCGGTATCGTTTACGTGTGACATAAAAACACTTCCTGAGCCTACTGCCAGAACCATCAGTTCCGGTGAAGTATTTGTTGTTACAACCAGCGGGGCTACAATTCCTGATGCAGTAATTGCAGCAACTGTGGCTGATCCGATTGTCACCCTTATGAGAGCCGTTACCAGCCAGGCAAAAATAAGTGGCGCAAGCTGCCATTCTTTACTGAATGAAAGTATATAATCGGCTGCGCCACTATCGGTCAGCACCTGTTTGAAGACGCCTCCGGCCGTTATAATCAGGAGGATCATCGCAATCCCTGATATACCCTCAGCCACCCATTTCATTACCTTTTCCATATTATGTCCTGCCCTCAATCCAAAAAACCACGAGGCAACAATTACTGTCAATAATAAGGCTATGTTTGCATCTCCCGTAAACAGAAGGATTTTTCTCAGAACAGAGCCATCAGCGAAAACTTTATCAGCTATTACAGATATTGCTATAAGCAGAACCGGAAGCAATGCAATTAAAAATGATGGTAACGTTGGAGGCAATTGAGCTTCGGTAAAATCTTCCTTCCCGGCAAACAATCCACTTAGCGAGACTTCGACGTTTTTAAGAAACCGGCCAAAATAAGGCCCGGCAATGACAATGGCAGGAACAGCAAGAATTAAACCGTACATCAGTGTCTTACCCATATCTGCATTGAAGGCGTTCACCAGAATAACAGGTCCGGGATGCGGGGGCAGGAAGCAATGAGCAGTTGATAATGAGGCTGCCATAGGAATAGCCAAATACAGAAGTGGCAAACGGGTCTCCTTTGCAATAGAAAAAATCAGCGGAACAAGAATTACAAATCCGGCATTGTAGAAAAGCGGGATTCCCACAAGGAATCCTGTAAGTAGTAATGACCATTGAATATTTTTCAATCCAAAGGCATTAATAAGAGTAAGAGATATTTTCTTAGCTGCCCCGCTTGATTCAAGTATTTTTCCAAGTACAGCTCCCAGACAAATTATAAGGGTTAATCCTGCCAGAGTGTTCCCGACTCCTGTTTCGATTGTTTTGATCAGAAGTCCGGGATTCATGCCGAGAAATAATCCGGCCAGAATTGATACGATAAGAAGTGAAATGAAAGGACTTACTTTTTTTACAGACAAAAATATCTGAAAGGAAATTGCCAGGATAATTATAATCAGAGTCATGTCAGGCGACAGTATTAGTCAGTTTCCCGATTGAATCAATCGTTATGTTCATTTCATCTCCTTTCTGCAGTGTAAAATTATTCGGAGGAACAATTCCCGTACCTGTCATAATCAGACAACCGTCAGGAAAGCTGCATTCGAGAAAGACATATTTTACAAGCTCTTCCAGACTTCTTTTCATCTGGCTTACTGCAATGCTGTCTTCAAATAAAGTCTGATTATTCCTGACTATCTGAATAGAAATCCTGCTGTTTCGGTCGAAAGGGCCTTCAGTAATAAATACACAGGGACCGAGGGAAGCACATCCGTCATAGGTCTTGGCCTGAGGCAGATATAATGGATTCTCACCTTCAATACTGCGGCTGCTCATGTCATTCCCGATCGTATAGCCGATAATTTTCCCCGAAGCAGAAACTACCAGGGTAAGCTCGGGCTCAGGAACGTTCCATGTACTGTCTCTCCTTATCCTAACCGGTTTGTTATGCCCGGCTATCCGGTGTGGAGTACTTTTAAAAAAACACTCAGGCCGGACTGCTTCATACACTTTACCGTAGAAATCTGCGCCCCCTGCCACTTTACTCTCTTCCTGCCTCCCTATCTTGCTTCTCAGATATGTTACTCCGCAAGCCCATAATTCCTGCCTGCTTCCAATCGGAGGGAGCAATTCACCTGTCAGGGAAGATCCTGCAGGAGAAAGACCAGATATAAGGCTTTTTACTTTTTTGAAAATATTATCATCATTTATGAAGCTGTCCCAGTTATCCTTAATCAGGTAATAATTATTATCAGCTTCAACAGCAATACCTTCAGGAGTTTTGAATAATCTCATGGCATTGGATATTATACAGTTTTAAATTTTTAATGTGAATCCCTTAGGACAACCGAACCTGATCCCCCTTTTAGGAAATCAAAGTCACAACCCTGATCAGCCTGTTCAACATGCTGAATGAACATCTTAACATATCCCCTTTCTGCAACCGGGGGAGCGGGTTTCCAGGCTTCCTTCCTCTTTTTAAGAACAGCTTCAGGTACATCCAGTATCAGGGAGCGTTCCTTTACATTCAGTTCAATAATGTCTCCGTTCTCAACCAATGCCAGTGTCCCTCCTATCGTTGATTCAGGAGATACGTGCAAAACAACTGTCCCATAAGCAGTGCCACTCATACGGCCGTCTGAAATACGAACCATATCAGTAATCCCCTTTCTGATAAGTTTCTGTGGCAGGTCAAGGTTTCCTACTTCAGGCATTCCGGGATATCCTACAGGCCCTACTCCTTTCAGTACCATAATACAGTTTTCATCAATATCCAGTTCAGGATCATCAATCCTGGCATGATAATCCTCCATATTCTCAAAAACGACAGCCCTGCCCCTGTGTTTCAATAATTCACCTGAGGTTGCCGAAGGTTTAATCACGGCACCGTTTTCACACATGTTTCCTTTTAATACTGCAATTCCGGCTTTTTCTTTTAACGGTTTATCCAGCGTGGTAATTACATCATTGTTATAGCACGGTGCTCCGGCACAATTTGCACCTATCGTTTTTCCATTTACGGTAATTGCATCTTTATGCAGGATTTCACTGAGACGGTCGATGATTACAGGCAAGCCACCCGCGTAGTAAAAATCCTCCATCAGGTATTTCCCTGAAGGCATCAGGTTCAGTAAAAGCGGCATATCACTGCCGAGCTTATCAAAATCATCGAGTGTCAGTTTAATTCCAATCCGGCCTGCCAGTGCCAGCATATGAATTATCAGGTTGGTTGAACCCCCGACAGCCGAATTTATTCTGATTGCATTTTCAAATGCCTCCCGTGTGAGGATATCAGACATCTTCATGTTTTCCTTCACCATTTCGACAATACGGTTGCCTGAAAGATGTGCCAGAACCTTTTTTCTCGAATCAACAGCCGGTATAGCTGCTGCACCCGGTAATGTCAGGCCAAGAGCCTCCACCATACTAGCCATTGTTGATGCTGTACCCATTGTCATGCAATGTCCGGCACTCCGTGAAACACAACTTTCTGCTTCAATCAGATCTTCCCTGCTGAACGTACCGGCTTTTATCCCCTCAGAAATTTGCCAGGTTGATGTACCTGATCCTATCTCCTTTCCCCTGAACTTTCCATTAAGCATCGGGCCACCAGGAACAACTATGGTTGGAAGATCAACACTTGCAGCACCCATAAGAGTCGAAGGAGTTGTCTTGTCGCAACCAGTCAGCAAAACAATACCATCAAGCGGATTGGCACGAATTGTCTCTTCAACATCCATGCTTGCGAGGTTCCTGAAAAGCATTGTTGTAGGCTTCATTATTGTTTCGCCAAGCGACATAACCGGAAATTCAAGAGGGAAGCCACCGGCTTCATAAACGCCACGTTTTACAATTTCTGCAAACTCACGCAGATGTCCGTTGCAGGGTGTCAGATCAGACCATGTATTGCAGATGCCAATTACCGGTCTCCCTCTGAACATATGATCAGGATGTCCCTGGTTCCTGAGCCAGCTCCGGTGAACAAAACCCATTTTATCATACTTTCCAAACCATTCTGAACTCCTTAAATAATATGATTTCTCCATTTCTTATAAGTCGTAAAATTTATATTATTTTATTTCCATACTTTACAGTGATACTCCGCGCCTCCATGGAATAAAATCGCTTTGTCTGTTTTTTACAGAGGCGGGTACTGTTGTACCGCTGGCTGCTTCAATAACAAACTTAAGAATTCTCTCTGCAGCCTGCTCAATGTTTTCCGTACCTTCTATTATTGTGCCTGTATCTATATCAATAATATCAGGCATCTTTTCAAAAAGTGTGGTATTGGTTGATATTTTTATAACCGGCACAATCGGATTACCGGTAGGAGTGCCAAGCCCTGTAGTGAATAAAATCAGATTAGCTCCGGAGGCTGCTTCTGCTGTTACAGATTCAACATCATTTCCCGGGCTGCATAAAAGATGCAGTCCTGATCCCCCGGCTATTTCTGTATAATCAAGAACAGAATTTACAGCTGATGTACCTCCTTTTTTTGAAGCACCTGCTGATTTCATCGCATCAGTTATCAATCCGTCTTTTATATTGCCCGGTGAAGGATTCATGTCAAATCCTGAGCCTACAAATTTTGCCCTGTTATTATAGTTCTGCATAAGATCGAGAAACTTATCTCCATCTGCCTGATTTATGCAACGATCATAGAGATCCTGCTCCACTCCGCAAAGTTCGGGGAACTCTGATAAGATCACTGATCCTCCCAATGCTATAATTAAATCAGCTACATGTCCGACTGCAGGATTCGCTGAAATCCCCGAGAATCCATCGGACCCTCCGCACTCCACCCCTATGCAGAGTTTAGACAGTGGTGCCGGTTTTCTTTCTGTCTTGTTTGCTTCGCTGAGACCCTTAAAAACTGATCCGATCGCCTGCCTGATCATTTCATCTTCAGTTCCTATCTGCTGCTGTTCGAATTCAAAAAGTGGTTTGGAAAAATCCGGATCACGTTTTTTTATTTCTTCCTGCAACATTGAAAGCTGGGCATTCTGGCAGCCAAGGCTCAGAACAGTAGCCCCTGCCACATTGGGATGGGCAATATAACCTGCCAGAAGTCCGCACAATTCCCGCGAATCCTGCCTTGTCTCCCCGCATCCTCCACTGTGAACCAGAAACTGTATCCCGGAAACATTGCTGAATAGCTTTGTACGGGTGCTGTTCTCCTGAGTTTTAGCCTGCTCTGACTTTGAATATTCAGTTGATGAAACTTCGTTTTTATAAGCAGTAATAAGGTCCCTTACAAATCCACGGTATGGAGAAACAGGTTCGTAACCAAGTTCAGCAAGTATAGCTTCTTTAATTACTTCAACATTCCGGTTTTCACAGAATACCATTGGTATCACCAGCCAGTAATTTGCAGTTCCGACTTTTCCGTCAGGCCTGTGATATCCCATAAAACTCATGTTTTTGTAAGGTTTAAAAGCCGGAGTAGTCCATTTAAAATTACGCGGAGTATTCTTATTTACTTCACTCACAGCATTTACAATATTATCAGTGGTGATGGCTGTTCCTCTTTCAATAGGCTTTACAGCTTTCCCGACTTTTACTCCATACATGAATATTGTTTCACCGGCAGCTATACGTGAAAGAGTGAATTTATGTTTCGCGGCAACTGCCCCCTTCAAAACAAGACTAGCATTATTTATCTGTACAGCGGTTCCTGCAGATAAATCCTCAAGAGCAACTGCTACATTATCCTTCGGGTGTAAATGAAGCACCCGGCTCTTTCCGGGGGCCGGAATATCTCCATTCATTTGATTCATATTGTTATGATTAGCCTGAATAATATTATCACGACTACTTTCTGTATAACCGGAAATTGCGAAAGTGATTCCGCAGGATGAAAGAGAAATAAAATCTCTTCTCGAAATCCTCTTTAAACAATCCTGACTAAATTGTTTCATTTTAAAAAGGTAGTCTCCCTACATGAAGTTCTTTTTGAGCTGAAGATAGATATTCAAAAAGAGGCAGGTTGCGTAACTGTTCCACATCTTTCATCTTATTAACGTTGACAATTACTATGTCACCCATTCCTTTGCTATATTCGCCTTTGAAATCATATGTAGCACCGATTACTGTCAGGCTTCCTGACTGAACCTGGTCCTTATATTTTTTGCAGGCAATATTGACCTGGTAATCGAGGTTCTTTTCGATAATCCGGGCCTGCAGTTTATCGAAATCCGTCAACTCCATTTCCTTAATAGAGGGTTTAAGGAAATCAAGCTCATGCTTAATATTGTAGGATTCGTTATCAAAACCTTTCAGGAATGCTTTGATTGCACCGCAATCTGAATGGCCAAGGAAAAAGAGTATAGGTGTTTTCAGGTGATAGATTCCATAATCGACTGATCCTTCCGTTGAAAGGATCTGGTTTCCGATATTTTTGATTACAAATACCCTGTTCGAAGTATCCGGAAGCAGGGAATTAAGGGGAACCCGTGAATCACAACATGTTACCAGGGTTATGTATGGTTTCTGCTCATATTTGAAAACATCGAAATACTCTTTCGGATGAGTTTGCATAAAGTAATTGTTCCCAAGTACAATCTGTGTAATAATCTCGGGAGGAAGAAGTTTTGTCGGTTTTACAGGTGCTTTCTTTATATCAGGTTCTATCTCCCCAACAGCGGCAATCACCGTATCGTGCAGTGAATCACGCCGACTCACGTGTCCCAGCAGGTGTTCAATCTCCTCCATCCGAAGTATGTCACGCACCGAGGAATGAGCTTCGCATATTTTAAACTCAACTCCATGTTTTGCCATGTCTTCATGAAATCTTTTAATAAGCCTGGCACCACTGGAATCTATATATGCAGAAGTGCTCAGATCGAATATCACTGTCTTAATAGGATGTTCTGCCTCCCTTATCTTTTCCCGTACTACACGATAGATATATGATGCATTAAAATAGAAGAGTGATGCATGTACCCTGAAAATAAATACCCCCGGAATCAGCTCATTGTCAGGGTGCCTTTGGATACCGGTATATCTGTTGGTTCCCGGAATCCTTCCCAGAAAAGCGATATGAGGGCTCGATACCTCTCTTATGATTAGAATAAGCGAAAAGAGAGCTGCGATAAGTACTCCCTTGAGTATACCAAACACTATAACAGCCACAAGTGCTGTCATTGCAATAATAAAGTCAAACTTGTTTACCCTGTACATACGCTTCATCTCCTTAATATCAACCAGACCTCTGATAGCCACAAGCACAATTGCTGCAAGTATTACCATCGGAAGATTTTTAAGCAATCCCGTGAGAAAAAGCAGACAGATTCCTATAGTAACAGACGCTATAATAAGGGAAACCGGAGTCCTGGCTCCTGCCTTATCATTAACTGCCGATTGTGATAATCCACCGCTGACAGGATAGCCCTGGCCTATTGAATTTGCCAGATTGGCAATACCAAGTGCAAGCAGTTCCTGGCCGGCATCAATTTCATACCCGTTCTTCTGTGCAAGCGTTTTGGCAGCAGACACACTTTCAATATAGGCAAGGAGGAAACAGGCAAATGCAAGCGGGACAATATTCATCATGTCATCCATCACACCGGCTGCACGAAAATCGGGTAACCTTAATTCAGGCAGACCGGAAGGAATGACTCCCACAGTCTTGAATCCCATTGTACTCAAAGCAGTGAATGAAATTGCCAGAATTGAAATAATAACAACCACAATGGCAACTGGTTTTCCGGGGAAAAACCTATTTCCCGCAACAAGAAACGCTATAGCTGCAACACCAAACAACAGGACCACAATTTTTGTATCAGGTATCTGCTTTATAAGCTCAAACAGTTTTGAAAAGAACGATTCTCCTCCGCCTGTTACTCCGAAAAGCTTAGGCAGCTGGGTTAAACCGATTGTTACAGCAGCTCCTGCCTTGAAGCCTACAAGTACAGTTTCACTTATAAAGTTTATTATACTGCTCAGACGAAGAATATAAGCCAGAACAGCTATAACCGCAAAGACCATTGCTGAAAGTGAGGCAAGTTCCACCCACCTCTGTACATCTTCACCTGCCATATCAACAAGACTAACACCTATAAGCATTGAAATAGCCGAAGTCGGACCTATCGCAAGTTGCATACCGGTTCCGAAAAAAGCATAAAAGAGTCCTCCCAGAAGATACCCGTAAACACCATACTGGGGCGGCAATCCTGCAAGTGTGGCATAAGCGAGTGACACAGGGATGGCATAAGCAGCCAGTGTTACTCCTGAAATGGAATCTTTACCCAGAAATTCCAATTTATATTCTGAGAGCCAGCTGATGGCAGGAATATATTTCTTCAGTTTTGATAACAAAAATTCAGATTTGCTCATATCTATCAGTTAATAATTGATTAGAACAGATTTAATGCTAATATAATATTATTCAACTGATTATTCAAATAAGAGATGATCTTAACTGCTTGCCCGTAAGGTAATAATTGACTGTGAGTTACTATTATCTTTTCGGAGGAGTAGTTATGATTATCTCATAACCATAGAGCTGGAACTCTGTCTGATCGGCAAAGGCAATATTGATAAAATAGGTTTTCCTTCCCAGTTTTTCCAAACTTCCCTCAACATACTCCTTCATTATGTATGCATTCCGAATCCCCTCCTTGATACGGCTTACAAACATCCAGTGATAAAATTCAACATCAGTACTTACAGTTACGAATCCGGGGTTATCCATTTTCTCTGCCATTCCCATGAAAAATACCTTATCCCGGCCACCAATGTCGATAGAGATAATTAAGCTGTCCTTTACGGTACTGAAGTTAATATTCATTTGCTTCTCAGTCCAGTTTTTCAGAACTGTTGAACTGTCATCCTGGATATAAAATGCATCATCTATCCGGTAATATTTTGATTCTGCCGCTGGCTTAACAGTTGTTATCTGCCCGCAAAGGTTCATGCTTGCAATGAGGTAAAACAATATTACAGGGATACTTGATCGCAGAGTTTTTTTCATTTATTATGGATTATGTTCAAAAGGGATTCATACCGGCAAGATACACATAATTCCGTCTGCAAGAAACATATTCCAATTCTCTGATTCCAATCCAAAGTGATCGATTTCAGCACAAAAATATATTTGCAATTGGATATTGAATATTTTAACTTTATATTATTATATTCTTCATATTCACCGGTTTAATCTTCTAAATATTGCTTAACAGAAGGAGGTAATCATGAAAACAATTATTCTGGTATTAAGTATGATTCTATTGTCTGCAGCAGCGTTGGTAAATGTTCAGGCTCAGGAATCTGAATTTAAGGATACACCATGGTTCTCGGGTATGCCTAACTACACAATTTATGATGGAGAAGAGATTGAATTCGACAGCTATAATTTCTTCAATGGTAAAAATTGCACAACTGTTGAAGGCAAGAAATATAAAAGAATATATGCTTTAAAGGAAGATGCGCAGAAATCGAGTGATTTACAAATAATGCGTAACTACTCCAATGCAATTAAGAGTATGGGAGGAACTGTCATTTATGAGGGAATGCCTCAGAATGCAGAATGTGCTGATTTCAATGGCCGAAATATGATTGTAGGTAAGGTTGTCAAAGGAACTGATGAACTCTGGGTTGAAGTTTCACCCTTTTCAGGTGATGAATACTATCTTACTGTAGTGATTAAAGAACTTATGAAACAGGATGTCACTGCAAGCTCCATTTTTGAGGCGCTTAACCGCGACGGTCGCATTGCATTGTACATAAACTTCGACACCGGTAAATCGATTATCAGGGAGGATTCAAAACCTGTTATAGATCAGATTGTCCAGATGATGAAATCAAATGCTGAACTTAAGATTGGAGTTGAAGGCCATACAGACAATGTCGGGTCACCTGCATCGAATAAAACACTCTCTGAAGAAAGGGCAAAATCGGTGGTATCAGCAATTGTTGCACAGGGAGTTTCTGCTGACCGTTTTAGTCCTACAGGTTTCGGACAGGATAAGCCTGTTGCTGACAATAGTACAGAAGAAGGCAGGGCTAAAAACAGGAGAGTCGAACTGGTTAAAAAGTAATACAATGAAATATATAGCTCAGGTCATATCTGTTGGCTTGCTTCTTTTACAGGCAATTGTAAAGGGTCAGGAACCAGTAGCAATGATAGCAAAGCTTACCGAAAGTGAATTATCAGCTGTCTTACCTATCATGAAGGCCGAAGCAGCAGGCATCACAAAATCTGTTGATGCATATGCTTCGCAAACTGAACAAAGGGGTCAGTTGTTTCTTGATATAAAGTCAGGTAAAACCGATCCTCTTGACTGGCTGAAACAAAATGCAAAGCAAATCATTGTTCCTCCCGGAGCAAAATACCTTCCTGAATGCTCTAGAGCGGTTTCCATAAGAATAAGTGATCTTTTAATGAAAGATAATCCGGATTCAAAACTATCAGCTGTTCCTACGGCAATATTTACTTTCGGGAAAGAACTTCCCTCAATCAATAAAGATCTGCTTGAAGAAAAAATATCTTTTGAGGACTACTACAAATTCATTGAAAATCCATATGATGCGACTGACCCGGTTGTGGATAAACTGAGATTATTTATAAAAGAAACAGAATCTTTTTACAGAAAAAACGGATTCTCAGTTCAATATAGCGATTTTGTTCCACCTGGCACTCTTTTTGGATTCTCTCACCCTGATAATGAAGAACTTATTTCCGGTAACCTTAATATTTTTGACTGGACATTACTTGATCCTTCATATCCTGATGCATTTAAGCAATGCCGATCATATGTTTTAGGACCAGTAATCGAAATAAGTGCTCTTCCTAAACTTCTGAATAATTCTATTGTCACTGATAATTCAATTAATAATAGGTTAAGGGAAAATCTGAATAAAGCAGGAATTTCAGATGACCGTTATGCACTGATAATTGTATCTCTCATACAGGCCCGAACAGACAGCGAAAATCCTGATGCAATTGAAGTCCCCGATTTTGATTTTGTTCCCACTACCCCGGAGGAAAAGGAGACAGCTAAAATAATCGAACAATTGAAGGCAGATGCTTTAGCGAGAAAGAGTAATGTTCCTGTTTACAACAAATTCAAAGCCGAACTTGATCCAATATTGGACTTGATGCAACCATATAATTAACTGTAATACAGAAGAAATAAATATGGATTACAGGTATCCAACCAGCTTCGCCCGATTCTATGATACAATCTATCATCAGGTAAGGGACTCTACAGATCATGATTATTTCCAGCAGGAGATAAGAAAAACCAAGGGAAAAATTCTTGAGGTAGGTGTCGGAACCGGGAGATTATTTTCAGATGCACTTGAACATGGAGCTGATATATACGGCCTTGACATCAGTGAATCGATGATTGAAGTCCTTAAGAATAAAATTCCCGGCAATCAGCACCACAGGATCAGTCTCCAGAATATAATTGACTTCAGTTTCGACTTCAAATTTGATCTCATAATCGCACCCTTCAGGGTCCTTATGCACCTGCTTGAAAAAGAAGAACAGATCATGGCTCTCAATAATGTTTATCATCACCTGAATAAAAACGGAAGATTCATATTTGATGCCTTCATCCCTGATCTTAATCAGCTCATTAATGGTTTAAGCAACCGGATGGATTTTGAGGGTGAATATGAGCCGGGGAAAAAAATAAAAAGATTTGTCTCCACAACACCAAATCTTATTGACCAGACCATTACTGTAAACTTTCACCTGGAATGGCAGGAGAATGACGGATTAAAACAGGATGACTGGGTACTTCCCCTGAGATTCTATTTCAGGTATGAGCTTGAGCATCTGGCTGAAAGGTCTGCATTTGAGAGTTACAAAATCACCGGCGATTACAAGGGGAATGAATTAAATATTGAGTCAAAGGATTTCATTGTTATCTGCACTAAACTTAAATGATTAACATTTTTACTCCTTTATTTCAGGAAGTGATTCAAATTCAGGCACATCAACCAGGTAAACATTGCAATAACCCGATACATTTGTCGTATACAGAACCTTCTTCCCGTCATCTGTAAACCGGGGATGCGGATGCGACTGCTGTATATGCATGCTTGAATTGTGCTTGCACAAAAGTCTAGGTCCATCATAGGAGGTACCGTTCCATTTCCATAGCCTTATATCTGCTCCGCCATCACCGACAATGAGATTCATGTCATTTGAGTGAATATGTCCGGTATGACTTGAAAAGCTTATCTCGGTCAGTTCTGTATTGTCATATTTAACGCGACCAAGAAAAGCACTGCCGTCTGTTTTTGTACCATGAAAACCTATTGTCACCCCATCGTCAAACCAGTATTCGTGGCCCACCCTTTCTCCTTCATCTGTCCTGGGTCTGACTTTCCAAACCTCTTTTGTTTCAACATTCATGCACCATATCCGGTTATCAACTTTTTCCCATGGTCCTTCATGACAAAATGTTATAAGGTCACTCCTTGTCGGAGATGTATTTATATGACCTATCCAGTAATTTTCTTCGAATATGACTTCGCTTCCTGTACCGTCAGTGGCTACCCTGATAATCTTACTTTTCGGTTTTGCAGCCCATGTTTCTTCAAACCCGATATAATTTCTCATAAGGTCAACCTCAAACCGGTCAGACATATCTTCCCATACTCCGAAATAAACATACTTTCCATCAGCTGAACAATTTGTCATTGATATATTCCAGATTGAATCAAGAACCAACAATGTTTTTTGTTTAAGAGTTTTCAAATCGATGGAAATAATGCTGAGATCATGAAAAAAATAGGCTTCATCTTTTACAGGGTTCAAACATGCTCTCTGGAATTCGATCTCCCTGGGAAGAGGTACCGGTTCAAGGTCAGTAAGCTGCTGAATTTCAAAGGTTGAAAGATCTATACTGAACAAGTTGACATTATTGTTCCTCGCTGAAGAAAAAAGCAGCTTCTTTCCTCCTTCAAACCAGCCGGGATTTGTAAAATAGAAATGATTACTGTGTCCTTTATAATCAGTAAGCTGTCTGATCTCAACTCCGGTTACACGGTCCCTGATCACCTTCATTTCGGAAGGCCATACTTTTCCTGCACCGGGGCAGCAGTTATCGGTTGAGGAATTACAGCTGACAATAAATAGAAATACCAATACTGTATAAACGTATTTCATGAGATTGAATTTATTTGTATTTACTGATAATGCGCAAATAGAATATACATAAATGCGGCAACAGATGCACCGGCCAGCGGTCCAAGTACCGGCACCCAGGAATATCCCCAGTCACAGTCTCTTTTACCGGGAATCGGAAGAAAATAATGCATAATCCTTGGTCCGAGGTCACGTGCCGGGTTGATGGCATAACCTGTCGGACCTCCGAGAGAAAGGCCAATTCCAAGAACTACCAGTGCAACAGGCAGAGCATTTAAAGAACCCAGTCCTGCATCCGGTGCAGCCATGTAAAGTACTGCAAGAGCCAGGACATAGGTTCCGATTATTTCGGATAATAAATTAAAGCCGTAACTCCTGATATTTGGTGATGTGCAAAAAACTGCAAGCTTAAGATCAGCATCCTGTGTTGCATCAAAATGCTTTTTATACGCCAGCCAGGCAAGAAAAGCTCCAAACATTGCACCAAGCATCTGTGCACATACATAAACAGGCAGAAGTGATAAAGAAAACTTACCTGCAATAACCAGGGCAAGTGTCACTGCAGGATTAAGATGTGCACCGCTCACAGGTGCAGCTATCAGAACACCTGTAAATACCCCGATAGCCCATCCAAATGTTATAACAATCCATCCGCTGTTATTTCCTTTGGTACCGGTAAGAAGTACATTTGATACCACACCGCTTCCAAAAACAATGATCATTGCCGTTCCGAAAAATTCTGCGAAAAATGCGTTCATATCACAATTAGTTAAAAGTTTAAAGTTCATTCTGTCCATGATTGGGCTGCATTGACAGCCTTGTGCCATCCGGAAATAAGTTCCAGAGTTTTTCTTTCAGGCAATGCGGGGGAAAATGTCTTATCCATTTTCCACTGTCGCTTTATTTCATTAATGCCTGACCAGTACTTCACTGCAAGTCCTGCGAGATAAGCCGCTCCGAGAGCCGTAGTTTCTGTTATCTCAGGTCGTACAACCTTTGATCGCAGAACATCAGACTGAAATTGCATCAGGCTGCTATTCACGGTAGCACCGCCGTCAACCCGGAGTTCCCTGATTCTTAACTTTGAATCCCTCTGCATTGCCAGTAGCACATCGAGTGTCTGGTAGGCTATGCTGTCCAGTGCTGCTTTTGCAATATGAGATGCAGTTGTCCCGCGGGTTATTCCAACCAGTGTACCGCGGGCATGCTGGTTCCAGTATGGTGCTCCCAGCCCTGCAAATGCAGGAACAAAATATACCCCGCCGTTGTCCTTCACTTTTGCTGCAAGCTTCTCAACATCAGCCGATTTCTTAATTATTCCAAGACCATCCCTTAGCCATTGCACAACAGCACCTCCTATAAATATGCTACCTTCAAGAGCATAGTATGTTTCGTTTCCAATGCTCCATGCAATTGTCGAAAGCAACTTATTTTTTGACTCAATAGGTTTTGTACCGATGTTCATCATCATGAAACACCCGGTGCCATATGTGTTCTTAACCATCCCGGGGTCGATGCACATCTGCCCGAACAATGCAGCCTGCTGATCACCGGCTATACCGGCCACGGGGATTTCCGTGTCAAAAAGTCCGGAAGTGTGTCCGTATACTTCACTTGATGATCTTACTTCAGGAAGCATTGATGCCGGGATATTGAAGATCTTAAGAAGTTCATTATCCCACTTCAGGGTATGAATGTTAAACAACATTGTCCGTGATGCATTGGATACATCAGTTATATGGAGCTTCCCTCCGGTCAGATTCCATACCAGCCATGAATCGATTGTACCGAATGCCAGCTGACCTTCATCAGCAAGTTTCCTGGCTCCTTTCACATTTTCGAGTATCCACCTGACCTTAGTTGCTGAAAAATAAGCATCAACAATAAGTCCGGTTTTCTTAAGTATCTTTTTATCAGTGCCTTCTTCCTTAAGCTTGTCACAGAAATCGGCCGTACGTCTGTCCTGCCATACTATTGCCTTATGGACTGGTCTGCCGGTCTTCCTGTTCCACACAACTGTTGTCTCACGCTGGTTTGTGATACCGATCGCCTTTATATTGACGCTCTTCAGTCTGGCTTTTTTTATTGCATCAAGTGCAACTTCCGATTGTGAAGACCATATCTCTACAGCATCATGTTCAACCCATCCAGGTTTCGGGAAATACTGACGGAATTCTTTCTGGGCAGTGGCAACCGGACGACCATCATTATCAAAGACGATAGCCCTTGAGCTTGTTGTACCCTGATCAAGAGCAAGAACAAATTCCTTCATAACGTGTTATTTATTGATTATCAATTAGTTATAAATATTTGATTATCAGATCATTAAAGGCTTTAATCTGAGAAAACTGCCAGGTGCTGTCAAAGCCCAGGGTATCTGCCATAATACGTGCAACTTCGGGAGCACTTTCGTTACTTGCCCTGGCATTCAGCAGGGTGGCACGTGTTCTCCGTGAAAGAACATCATCAATGTTAACAGGCATCTCATTCCTGCATATCCATAATATTTCTGCTTTAGTATAAGGCAGATCTTTATGAATCAGCAAACCTGCAGCGGGTTCTTCAGCCATTATCTGTTCAATCTCCTTATAACCTGAACCATAGATTCCAAGACGTCCTCCCTGACTTGTAAATCCGGCGTCAGCAAGCGGAAGATGATTGGTAAGGCATTTTCTTTTCTGCAGTAATCCGGCCTTAATTGCCTTGTCGATAGTCTCTTCTGCCATCCGCCTGTATGTGGTCCACTTGCCTCCTATCACTGAAAGAAGTCCGGAAGTGGATAGAGATATTTTATGTCTCCGTGACACTTCTTTTGTTGCTCCGGGATTCGAAGGATTTGCAGCCAGCGGACGAAGGCCGGCAAAAATGCTCAGGATATCTTCCCTTTTTGGTGCATTCATGAGGTATGCATCAGCTGTCCGGAGAATGAAATCTATCTCCTGATCGAGAGCTTTGGGTTCCAGGGAAATCTCATCAAGGGGTGTGTCGGTTGTGCCTACCACAACTTCATTATACCAGGGAATAGCAAAAAGTACCCGTCCATCCTCGGTCTTAGGTATCATTATTGCCGAATTACTACGGAGAAATGATCTGTCGAGGACAAGATGAATGCCCTGGCTGGGTCTTATTGAGGCCTCCGATAAAGGCTCATCCATTTTCGTTATTTGGTCAGCAAATACACCTGTTGCATTTATAACAACCTTTGCTGAAAGAATGAACTCTTCGCCCGAAACCAGCTCCATGGCATTTACACCTGTAATCTTTCCCTTTTCATTTTTAACCAGTGAGTTAACCTTAAAATAATTCAAAACTACAGCACCTCGTTTAATGCTCTCTTCAGCAAGTGAAATTGCCATCCTTGAATCATCAAATTGTCCGTCATGGTATACAATTCCGCCTTTCAGTCCCTCAGCTTTAAGGTTCGGAAGTCTCTCAAGAGTTTTCTCCTTATTGATATAATATGATTTCCCGAGACTGAGCCTTCCTGAAAGTATGTCATAGAATTTAAGTCCAAACCAGTACTGCAGAACATCAAAAAGAGAATAAAGGGGAATAACAAACTCCTGGTTTGAAGTAAGATGTGGAGCATTTTTAAGCATCAATCCTCTCTCATGCAGAGCTTCCATAACCAGCCACAGATCACCTTTTGCAAGATATCTTACACCTCCGTGCACCAGCTTGGTGCTTCTTGATGAAGTTCCTGAGGCAAAATCTGCCTGTTCCAGCAACAGTGTTTTATAGCCCCGGGTTACACTGTCCAGTGCAACTCCCAGACCAGTTGCTCCGCCACCTACTATTATTATATCCCAGATTTTATCCTGTTCATTTCTCAGGTTGCCTAAAAGTTCAGAACGATTCATTACTGATGCATAAACGATTTGGAGTAATAATATTACAAAGAAAAAATGAGAGTTCCTCTCACTGATGCTCTAAATTATCTTTTATCTTTATTTCATAAACCAGGAACCCCTTACCATGAAAAAGTCTGTTACCATTTTGCTGTTTTTATTATCCTTTTGTATAGTTTCTTCCTCCCAGGTAGGGAAGAATGTTCTGTTGCTTATCGATATCCAGAATTTCTATTTCCCCGGGGGCAAGGCAGCACTGGCTGAACCGGAAAAAGCTGCCGCAAATGCCGCATTGCTGCTTGAGCATTTCAGAAGCAAAAAACAGGAGGTTATTCATGTCAGACACAACTCTGAACCCGGAGGCCTGATAAATAAAATGGTTAAGCCACTCCCTTCAGAAAAGGTTTTCTCAAAAAATGAAGTGAACTGTTTTAAAGGTACAGATTTACATGAATACATTAAAGGTATCAATGCAGACACACTTGTTATATGCGGTATGCAGACACATATGTGTGTTGAAGCTGCAGTCAGGGCAGGTTCAGATTTCGGATATAAAATAATTCTGGTACACGATGCCTGTGCTACAAGGGACCTTATTTTTAACGGAAAGACAATAAAGGCTGAGGATGTTCATCTCTCAACACTCAGCACTTTAAAGGGCTATTCAACAATCTTAAGCACAGAAGATTATTTTAACAGACATTAATAATGTCTATTCAATAAACTTCAGGCAGGTAGGTCCTTTTATTTTGTAGTCCTTTGACGGTGCAATTGGAAGTCCGGTTTTCTTATCGAGTGTGAACAACGAAATATTACCTGAGTTCTGGTTCCCCACAAGCAAGTACTTTCCTGTAGGATCAAGAGTGAAGTTCCTTGGCCATTCTCCGCCACAAAGGGTATATCCTGCCACAGTAATTTTTCCATCCTTGCCAACCTTGTAAGTTACAATTGAGTTGTGACCCCTGTTAGATCCGTAGAGAAATTTCCCGTCTTTTGAAAGATGGACATCGGCACAGTAACTCTTTTCCGTGAATCCCTCAGGAAGGGTTGAGATTGTCTGTATCTCTGTTAGGTTCCCGTCTTTTTCAACATTGAATACTGTCATTGTTGAATTGAGTTCATTTATCACATACATTTTTGATCCGTCTTTCCCGAATGTAAAATGACGGGGACCTGCACCTTTAGCAAGTTTTGCATAGCCCTTGCTTATAAGTCTCCCTGAAACTTTGTCGAGATCATATATTGCCACCCTGTCAAAACCCAGGTCGGTGAGGTAAATTTTACCACCCGGACCGGGAGCCACCATATGAGCATGTGAACGAGTTCCCTCTTCTCCCTTAAAAATAATTGTGTCACTGACAGCAGAAGGGATACCATTCGCGTCAAGTCGTACAACAGCGACTGAACCACCTCCGTAATTGGCTATCAGAAGGAAGTCTTCTTCAGGTGTAAGTGAGATATAACATGGTCCTCCGTTGGGCACTGCAAGTTCCTTTATTTTTTCAGTGGTCCCTGTTTTTAAATCAAGCTTAACAGCAGTTACCCCTCCTGCTCTCATGCCATTCACCCTGCCTACTTCATTCACTGCATAAATAATACTCCGCTTCTTTGAAATGCAAATATATGAGGGATTATTGCCAGCATCATTTTCCGATACTTTTATAAAGGTCCCCTTTGCAAAATCAACGTCAATAACCTGCAATCCTTTTTCACCCTGTCCTGCATAGGTTCCTGCGTATAGCCTCGATGTCTGCGCATTCACAGAGACAGAAAGAATAATAAGAAGAGCCGGGATCAAAGCTGAATAAATACTTTTTTTCATTTCTATATTTTTATACTTCAAAACTGTCACATTCACGATAAGCCTGTATAACACTGGCTTCACCTTCTTTGGTCCTGTTCTTCATACCGTGTTCCATACAGATAACTCCCTGATAGCCTTTGTTATATATATATTTGAATACATTCTTATAGTTTATTTCACCGGTAGTAGGCTCCATTCTGCCGGGGTTATCACCACAATGCAATGCAGCAATCTCACTCCAGGCTGCATCCATATTTGGTATCAGATTCCCTTCGGTTATCTGCTGATGATAGATGTCTTCAATAATCTTGCAGGATGGTCTGTTTACTGCCCTGCAAATAGCATAAGCCTGAGGTACACCTGTAAGAAACAATCCAGGATGATCCCTGATTGTATTAAGAGGTTCGAGTACAATTGTCAGTCCTGCCGGTTCAACAATATCGCAGCAGAATCTAAGGTTGTCAATTACATTTGCAGTCTGAAAATCGCGGTCGAGCCTTTCGTCATATCTTCCCGGTACAACAAGAGCCTGTTTGGCTCCGGTCCGTTTTGCCACCTCAACACCTTCCTTCATCCTGTTGATCAGCATTTCACGGGTATCCGGCTTGTTAAGAACAAATGAGGTAACTGAAAAATCGGCATAAAGGACAAATGGCCCAAAGTCCATTCCAAGCCTTTGCAGTTCGTTCATATACTTAACCTGGTCTTCAGGAGACCTGCTCATAAGTCCGTTATCGAACATTGCCCTGAAACCCATATCATGACAGAATTTAATATTGTCGATGATATCTGTCCCGGCATGTTCACGGAACATACCTACTGAAGGAGCATATTTCAGTTTAAAGGGAACTACAGGATCGGGAGCTTTTTCCTTTGCTTTTTTCTTCCCGTCCTGACCAAAAACTGCAGGAGCAGCTAGTATAGCGGCTCCTGCAAATGTGGCTTTCTTTATGAAGTTTCTTCTGGAATCTGTCATTTCAGAAAATGTTTTGTTTTTCCTGTTTTACATTCATATTAACCTTCACCAGGTACATATGGAAGTCCGGCAATGGGAACTTCTTTATTGATATTAACCGGTCCTAAATCAAATACTGTCGGTCCAAGTTTCAGGTCTGAATTCATCATCTCTTCATAGGTGGTCTCTTTTCCTGTATAAGCAGATATTCGGCCCATAATTGCAACCATTGTTGAAATTGCAGTATTTTCAAGTTCATTGAATGTCTGACCGGTACGAATTGCAGTAACAAGGTCGATATGCTCCTGAACATAAGGATCAACACTTACATTATTTGTTGGTTTTCCATCCTTGTCAAGAGGATACTGGTACTTCCAGAGCTCAGCTCCTGCAAGATCAAGCACAGTATTACGGCAGTTGGTGGAACCTTTTGCACCCTGAAGCCTCTCGGAAACATTATTTACACAACCGTTAATCTGGCGGCACATACTGTGAGCATGAATACCATTCTCAAATGTAAAGTCAACACTGAAATTATCATACTGATCACCGGTAACCCTGCGCAGTCTTGAACCAAAACCCACAGCTTTAACAGGATGGGATCCTGTAAACCAGTTAAGGACATCAAGATTATGAACATGCTGTTCAACAATATGATCACCTGAAAGCCAGGTCCAGTTTACCCAGTTACGGATCATATATTCCATTTCGCTCCAGCTTGGATTCGGATCACGGTGCCATAGTTTTCCTCCGTTCCAGTAAACTGTACCACCAACAATATCACCAATTAATCCCTCTGCTACCTGCTGCCATGTGGCAACATAGTCGCGCTGGTGTCTTCTCTGAGTACCTGTTGTTATGCTTAGTTCAAGACCTTTAGCTTTTTGGGCTGTTGCCATAACTGACCGGGCACCAACAGGATCAACACAAACCGGTTTCTCAGCGAAAATATGTTTCTTGGCCTGAACTGCGGCAGCCAGATGTTCCGGACGGAAATAGGGAGGAGCAGCCATTATTACAATATCAACTCCCGAATCGATTACCTTCTGGTATGCATCAAATCCGACAAAACAGTTTTCTGCAGGTACTTCCTGTCCCTTCTCTTTCTTTATTGCCTCCCTGCAGGCATCTACTCGATCCTTAAAGGTATCACAAAGAGCTGTAACCTGAAGGTTAGGTCCTGCACTCAGAAAGTTAATTGCAGCACCGGTGCCACGTCCTCCGCAGCCAATTACTCCTGCTTTGAGTACAGGTCCGTCGGGAGCCTGGTCAAGCATTGTCGGAACAGCAACTGTTTTTTTTGTCTCACGTGAACAACTGGCAAGAATCGCAGGAGCAACAACACCGGCTACTCCCACTGCAGCTGCTTTTCCAAAGAAATTACGTCTTGAAATACTGGTTTTTTTCATATTGGTAAGGTTAATTTTATGAAAAGAAATAATTGCCTGTGATTTGGATGTCCTCTGTAAATATATATAATAAATGAAATATTAGCCAGCGACTTAAATATTTTTAACTATTTAATTACTGCCAGCCGTATTCCCGGTTTTCTCATCAAACTCGCAAACGACTCTGAATCCCACATTGAAACAATCAGAATACCACCAGATACTCTTTGGCATCTGCGGGTCTGTCTTCAGCCATGCTGTTGTTCTTGTGTAGTCCCGTTTTGCAATTCTCAGAATATCGGCTGTGTTTTGAAATGATCCTCCCCTGACAACTCTTTCTTCCCCGCTTTCCGGCCCTTTGGGATCTTTAACCACACCTTCAGGATAAAGCGAATAAGCATCCTCTTTATACCAGTCTGAACAGAATTCTGCAACATTACCCAGCATATTTTTCAGCCCGAATGCATTTGGCTTCACCCTGGCGGGTAACTGTGTTTTCGACATACTGTTACCTTTATATATTACATATGTATTAATGCCAACCGTATCGTTTTTGGAGAGTTTTGCTCTCAGGCCTGTCTTATGAAACTTGCTTGGATCACCGGGGAAGAAATATGGGCCCTCGCTGCCGGCACGACAGGCATATTCCCACTCAGCCTCTGTAGGCAGGCGATATGTCTTGCCTGTAACCTGACTGAGCCATTTGCAATATGTTTCAGCAGCATGATATGAGAAGGAAATAGCAGGTCGTTGTCCCATACCCCATCCCTGGTCGGGCTGGCCATAAGGTGGTGTAGCTCCTGAAATTGCATCAGTTTTGCTCTCCTGTTTCTTCCGGGTGCCTTCTGTATCTGTTGAACGACCTTCTGCTGCGGTCTGAACATAAAATGCAAGATATTCATCCCATGTCACTTCAATTTCTGCCATAAAGAACTGAGAAAGTTCAACTTCCCTGACAGGACCCTCATCAGTCATTCTGAATGGCTCTTCAACGCTGCTTCCCATCTTAAAACGGCCTCCGGGTATTGCCACCATATTGAACGATACTGATGAATTGGGGATCTTTTCTGTATAATTTTTAAATTCATTCACCTTTGCAGGCTCTGTAAAGATTTCCTTTGGAGCAGCAGAAGAAGCCCCGAAAGTAGCATTGCTTCCATGAGTATATCCGGCAATAAAATGACCAGCATTCAGATGACAGTTTATACAGTGAAGCTCCTCGGTCTTTTTTGTCTGGGTGTAGTAGAGATGTGCATTTTCTCCCTCCTTGGTTAATTTGGCCGGAAAAAGGTTAACATGGCATTTCTTGCAGCTGTTTTCAAAAACATGACCACGTGCTATTTCGAGGCTACCCCTTGCCTCCCAGTTGAAAGAAGCCGAATCCTTTGTCCAGTAGCTCCAGAGATCCCTTAAACCGGTTTTTGCTTTGTGGTACAGATAATTCTCTTCCTTGGGTGGCAGATGACATTCAACACAGGCAATTCTGGATCCTGATTGTGTATCATAATGTACCGATTTCTTCCATGCAGCATCGGCCTGGGGATGTATATGGCACGACATACAGAATTCATTTGATGATGTTGCATCGATAGCCTTTCCCCCTCCAAGTATAAGAATTACACCCACAATCACACCGGGGACAAACCATAAAAGAACCTTCTTCATTTTAAAAAATTTTGAGGCTTAAGATATATAATTATTATTCATATGACACGAAGGTGTGAAAAATTTCACAATAAAAGCCAAGTATTCAGGTTTTGATTGCTGCAGTAATAATATTAATTTTGTATTCCAACCTGATAAATATGAAGAAAATCCAAACATTCGGGCATGAATTTTGTTTATTGGTAAAATGCTTCAGGCAAAAATGAAACAACTCCCGTTAATATTGATCCTCTATACTCTGATTGCATCAGGTTGTGAAAGAAACAAGTATGATGCCCCGGGATGCATTGAGGACAAAATTGATGATTTTATTGCTAATGTTATATGCGATAAAGGAGCATATGTGGCTCTTTATAAATTCAACGAGGAGGATGTTTATCTTTTTTTTGAAGGAGACTGTGGTGCTGATCTTGGAGGCACAGTATACTCTTCAGATTGCCTCAGACTTGGATTCCTGGGTGGAATAGACGGGAATAAATTCATTCAGGGTGTAAGCTTCTATGATAACGCCCGTTATATCAAAAGGATCTGGGAGAATTAAATATCCCTCTCCTTTTCATTTGTTATAGTTATCAAAAAAATCGTTTCCCTTATCATCAGTTATTATAAAGGCAGGCATATTTTCAACACGTATTTTTCTGACAGCCTCCATACCAAGATCTTCAAAATCGACCATCTCCACAGATTTGATATTCTCAGCAGCAAGGATTGCAGCCGGACCTCCGATAGATCCGAGATAGAATCCTCCATGTTTCTTACAGGCATCAATCACCTGACGGCTTCGGTTACCCTTGGCAAGCATGATAAGTGATCCTCCCATTCTCTGGAACAGATCAACGTATGTATCCATGCGCCCTGCGGTGGTCGGTCCAAAGCTCCCTGAAGGCATACCCTCAGGGGTTTTGGCAGGTCCCGCATAATAGACAGGATGATTTTTGAAATAATCAGGCATGGGTTTACCATCATCAATGAGCTTTTTGATCCGGGCATGGGCAATATCCCGGGCAACAATAAGAGTACCTGTAAGACTCAATCGAGTCTTTACAGGATATTTGGTAAGCTCTGCAAGTACCTCCTTCATGGGAAGGTCGAGATTAATTTTAACAGGCTTTTCCAGTTCAGGTGCTTTCTCCGGCATAAACCGTTCAGGATTACGTTCGAGTTCCTCGAGAAAAATTCCTTCAGATGTGATCTTCCCTTTTATATTCCTGTCTGCGCTGCAGCTTACTCCAAGTCCTACAGGACATGAAGCTGCATGCCTTGGAAGTCTAATAACTCTCACATCATGTACAAAATATTTACCACCGAACTGCGCACCCACTCCATACTCATGACAAATCTTCTCAATACGTTTTTCCCATTCGAGATCACGGAAAGCACGCCCTCCCTCGTTACCTGTCGATGGCAAATTATCAAAGTATCCGGCCGAGGCTAGTTTTACAGAATAGAGAGTGTTCTCGGCAGAAGTTCCACCGATTACAAGTGCAAGGTGATATGGAGGACAGGCAGATGTTCCCAGATCCTTAATCTTATCTTTAACGAATTTTATCAGCGACTCTTCATTCAGGAGTGATTTGGTCTGCTGGTAAAGGAAACTTTTATTGGCTGAACCTCCTCCCTTTGTAACAAACAGAAACTCATACATATCTCCCTCACGTGAATAAATATCGATCTGTGCCGGAAGGTTTGTTCCGGTATTCTTTTCATCAAACATGTTCAGTGGAGCAATCTGTGAGTACCTCAGATTTTTGATTTTGTATGTTTCATAAATGCCTTTAGAGATATACTCTGAATCATTGGCTCCGGTCCACACCTGTTCACCTTTCCTTGCCATTACAATTGCGGTACCAGTGTCCTGACACCATGGAAGGTCTCCCTTTGCAGAGATTACAGTGTTCCGCAGCATAACGTATGCCACAAACCTGTCATTATCTGTTGCTTCCGGGTCTTTAAGTATGGAAGCTAGCTTCTCGAGATGGGAAGTCCTTAAGAAGAAGGAAATATCTGAAACAGCTTCTTTTGCCAATAGTTCCAGTCCCTGCGGATCAACTTTCAGTATCTTCTTTCCTTCAAAGACGGTTGTGCTTATAAAATCTTTCGTCAGAAGACGATATTTAGTTGAATCCTTTTCAATCTGGAAAGGTTTCTCATACTTGAATTCCGGCATGGTCTGAAGTTTTAGATACTTAACAAAGAATTCTGAAAGGAGCTTAACCAAAAATACTCAAATCATACTTAAGAAACAAAGAATAAGTTCATAATAAAATGTGATATGTATGCTGATCAGATTGCTGAAAATGGAAATTTCTCTCCAGCTCTGATTCCCTTCTCACTCATAATAAGCCTGCAACATTCAACCTTCTCATCATGCTGGAAAACAAGTATATAATTATTTACCAGAGCTTCTTTTAATAGTGTTTCCTTTTCGGTTATTGTCTTTAGAGACTCAATATCATAGCTCATATTCCAGAGAAGAGGTATATGCGCACAGGTCGGAATAAGGTCTCCCGCATAAATAAGTGTTTTATTGTTGTATTGTATTACTGGTATCATCAGACCTGGTGTGTGACCATAACAAATCCTGATAGAAAATCCGGGGAAGAGTTCGTCTTCTGAATCAATTAAGTTGAGCATTCTGCTTTCACCGATAGGTAGGATATTCTCGGGTGGATACGCATCTTCCTCCCTGATATTGTTTTTCACAGCCCAGTCCCACTGAGCCCTGCTGACGTGGTATTCCGCATTTGGGAAAGTAAGTTCATAACCTGAATTTTCAGAATTTCTCTTTACACCTCCGCCGCAATGGTCAGCGTGAAGATGAGTAAGAAAAACATCTGTTATATCTTCAGGCTTATATCCTCTCAGGGCCAGCCCTTCAATAAGTCCTTCACCTCCGTGAATATAGGAATGTCTGAAAAATTTCTCATCCTGCTTGTCTCCCCATCCGGTATCAACAAGAATAATATGTTTACCTGTTTCAACTACCATGGAACGGAGGGTGAGGTTAACAAGGTTCATTTCATCAGCGGGATAAACCCTTGACCACAAGGCCCTGGGTATAACTCCGAACATTGCTCCTCCGTCTGCCTTGAAATTTGCAATATTGAACAGATGTATTTTCATCAGAAAATATTTAATCCACAATATTAAGAATTTTAATACCTTTAATATCTTTAACAGTTATCACAATAAAACCCTAAATCATGAAAAAAGTTTCTATACTTCTCTTTGCTTTCACAATTACTTCTCTTTTGTCTGCACAGACAGGGAAAGTATCCGATGATCTTTCGATGCCCAGCAAGATCCTGAAAATGGACCGTAAATATGCCATTTATCTTCCCCCCGATTATGAAACATCAAGCCGCAGGTATCCGGTTCTCTATCTGCTTCACGGAGGAGGTGATGATCAGACAGGATGGGTTCAGTTCGGTGAAGTGCTGCATATAGCTGATAAGGCAATAAATGAAGGTACTGCAACACCGATGATCATCGTTATGCCCGATGCAAATACTGGCAAGAGAGGCTATTCAAACAGCCCGAAAGGTGACTGGCAGTACGAGGATTTCTTCTTCCAGGAATTCATACCTTATATTGAAAAAACATACCGGATTAAAGCAGATAAGCATTACAGGGCAATCGCCGGACTGTCAATGGGTGGATGGGGTTCCTTCATTTATGCACTTCATCATCCTGAGATGTTCGCTTCAGCATGCCCCCTGAGCGCCTATACAGGGCCATTGAAAAGGGAGGACCTTAATTCTGACAGGCTGAACCAGTTCGGCGGCAATATCACTGAAGCAGAAAAGGAAGCCTGGTACAAACAATACAGTGTTCTTGAATTGATTACAGCTATCCCCGAGGAACAGGTAAAGTCAAACAAGCCTGAGGACCAGAAGAAGAAAGTGAGATGGTATATCGATTGCGGAGATGACGATTTCCTTTTTGAAGGTAATGCATTGACTCACATAGCTATGCGGAAAAAGGGAATTGCTCATGAGTACAGGGTTCGCGACGGGGTTCATAACTGGGTTTACTGGCGTACATCCCTTCCGAAGGTACTGGAATTTGTAACAATGGATTTTCACCAGTTTTAAACTGAGTGTTTCTTCGGGCCCCTGGAGGTAAGAAGGAACATGATCCTTAATGAGAACCTTATCAACTGGTATGAACTCCAGTCGATAAGCCTGTTAAGCCATGTCTTTCTGTGGATATAGTTGTCAAACGTAACCTGATGGCAGTCCTTTTTGATTATTTTATTTAATAATCGTTCAAAGTCCCCGGTGAATTTATCATCCATTATATTGACATTCATTTCAATGCTGCCATAGTCACTCAGGTGATTCAGGTTATAGCTTCCTATGGTCGTCCATCGACCGTCTACAGTCGCAACTTTGGCATGAAGATTTGAAGGAAGATATTCATATAACCGGATATTGTTACGGAGAATAAACCTGTAAAGGAAATTAGTTGCCCGCTTAAACATTGGAGCATCTGATTCGGCAGATAATACGATTGTTATATCAACTCCTCTCCGGCTGGCATTCCTTAGCAACTTACGCTCATTTCGGCCCGGGAGGAAATAACTAGCCATTATTATCATCCTGTCCCTGGAATGTTTCAGAGCTGACCGGTAACTTTTTAATATCTCAATCTTATTCCTGTACCAGTTATTCTGAACAACCTTCACTCTGATATTCTCATCATGAATAGCCGGATTATAGATCATTTCGCGGGATCGCTCTCCCTTTTTCAGGAATGTTTTGTTCCACAGCTTTTTCAGGATAAACAGTACATGTACACATTCCGGACCTTTAATTGAAACTGCATAATCAAGCCACTCTTTTTTTCCACGTTTACCATGATACCGGTTGGCTACGTTCATACCCCCGATTATGGCCTGTTCTCCGTCCGTCAGCAGGACTTTGTGATGCAATCTCAAACTCATCTGGAAATCCTTTGATATCAATCCCGGGGAGAAACGGCGGAAAAGGATCCCGGCTTTTTCCATCTCCTGTTCAAGATGTATAGGGAAAGACTTTCCTCCGTAGGCATCGATAAGGAAATATATCCTGACACCTCTTAACGCTGCTCTTTTCAGCGCATTCACTATTTTCCTTCCTGTCTCATCATCATCAACTATATAAGTCTGGAAATGTATAAAATGAATTGCTTTATCAATTGCTTCCTCGCATGCAGCAAAGTAGGGTCTGCCGCTTTGAAGCAGTTCAACTGAATGTCCGCTTCGGTATTGATGCAATGAAGGTATTTTCATCAGCGGGAAGAAATTCGGTTCCTCCTTACAAATATATGACTTTACTCAAGATGAATCTTTTGTAAAGAAATACAAATAATATGTATTAATTTTAACCTGATTTTCAGATAAGACAGTATGAAACGAAGAAAAATGATTGAAAGTATGGCAGGTGCAGCTTTAGTTACGGCAGTCACTCCGCTGAACAGAGCTCTTTCAGGCGACAGTGAAGGATGCAGTCCTTTAAAAGGCAATATTCACCATTCGGTAAGCCAGTGGTGTTATGGAGATATCCCCCTTGATCAGTTTGCTAAATCGTGCAGGGAAATGGGATTGGAATCAATAGAACTCCTAGGAGAAAAAGACTGGTCCGTTGTGCAGAAAGCGGGACTAAAATGTGCAGTTGGCTATGCAACAGAACTTGGTATTCCCAAAGGATTCAACAGAGTTGCAAATCATGAACAGCTGATAGCTGATTTTACAAATATGATTCCCAAAGCTGCAGCAGCAGGAATCCCAAACCTGATTTGTTTCTCCGGTAACAGGGAGGGGCAGGATGATAATGAAGGGCTCCTGAACTGTGCTAAAGGAATCAGGCAGATAATGCCACTTGCCGAGAAACATGGTGTCACCATTCTGATAGAACTCCTCAATTCATACCAGCATGAAGATTACCAGTGTGACAGAACCAGTTGGGGGGCAGCATTATGTGAAATGGTAGGCTCAGAAAGATTCAAACTTCTTTATGACATATACCATATGCAGATCATGGAGGGGAATATAATCGAAAACATCACAAGGTACAGTCAGTATATCGGACATATCCATACCGGAGGAGTACCCGGCAGGCATGAACTTGATGAAACACAGGAGCTATATTACCCTGCAATTATGAGTGCTCTTGTAAAGACAGGATATAAAGGGTATGTAGGTCATGAATTTGTGCCAACTCAGAAAGACAAGCTTGAATCACTGAGAAAATCAGTACTCATATGTGATGTTTAGTATGAAGGGCTTCCAAACCACCACATTGGACTATAATTATTATGATACAGGCACTTAATTGAAATATTTCTGGCTCCGGATACATTTCTTCAGAAAAATTTTGCAGATTTAAAAAAACATTGTTTCTTTGCATCCGCATTTAAAAGTTCTTTTACGGTCCATTCGTCTAGTGGTTAGGACGTCAGGTTTTCATCCTGGTAACAGGGGTTCGATTCCCCTATGGACTACAAATTTTTTACTGAAAAACAAAATAAAAAATAATGGCAAACCATAAGTCATCAGAAAAAAGGATCAGGCAGACGGAGGTCAGGAAGGAAAGTAATAAGTATTACGCCAAGACAACACGTAATGCCCTGAAAACACTTCGTGCTACCACAAATAAGGAAGAAGCAGCCACACAGCTTCCAAAACTTACATCAATGCTTGACAGGCTTGCCAAGAAAAACATCATTCACAAGAAAAAGGCTTCAAACCTTAAATCATCTCTTGTAAAGCACGTTAACAGCTTATAGCATACAATAAATTTTAAAAGAAGGCTGTCCTCTGTCAAAAGGACAGCCTTTTTTATTATATTTAAACTGCATTTCAAATTCGTGCTTCATGTCAATTAAAATTACTGAATGGGCTGTCGAGGACAGACCCAGGGAAAAACTTATTACTAAAGGCACCTCAAGCCTGAGTGATGCCGAGCTGCTTGGAATTCTTATCAGTTCGGGAACAAAAGAAAAATCGGCTGTAGATCTGGGCCGTGAATTACTGAACATGGTTGACAATAACCTCAATAATCTTGGGAAACTATCAATAACCGACCTGAAAAAACTTCACGGTATCGGCAGTGCAAGGGCAGTTACAATTGCCGCTGCTCTTGAACTTGGCAGAAGGAGAAAACTGGCCGAAGTACCTGAAGCCCCACAGATAAAATGCTCTAAAGATGTTGCAGATATTTTCCAGCCACTGCTTGCCGATCTCCCTCATGAAGAATTCTGGATCCTGTTTCTAAACAGATCCAACAGGGTTATCAGCAGGATGAAATTAAGCCAGGGAGGGATAAGCGGTACGGTAACCGATGTAAGAATTGTAATGAAAAAGGCAATTGAAAACCTTGCATCGGGTATTATAGTGTGTCATAACCATCCATCAGGAAACCTCAACCCAAGTGAATCAGATACCAAAATTACACAAAAAATAAAGGAAGCCGGCAACCTTATGGATATACAGCTTCTCGACCATCTGATAATTTCAGAAAAAGACTATTATAGTTTCGCGGATAATGGGCTGCTATGACGGTACTACGGTATGACGGTACTACGGTATGACGGTAGTGTGGTATTATGGTCAGAGAAGGTCAGAGCTTCAGGACTGAAGATTGATCAGGACAGGATTCAAGAAGAGAATGAACTGATTGTTTAAAGAGGGGATGAATAAAATCAGGGGCTAGCTCAGCAAGAGGGACAAGCACGAATCTTCGTTCATGAAGGTGGGGATGGGGAATCTGAAGTTGCTTCTCATATAAAACCAGATCCCCGAAAAGAAGAATATCAATATCTATAATACGTGATGAGTACCTGCTCTTGTTCCGGATCCTGCCCATTGATATTTCTATTTCGAGGATAGCTGATAAAAGAGCTTTTGGTTCAAGTGAGGTATCCATACCAACAACCATATTCAGGAACCTTGTGTCAGCTGAAAATCCCCAGGGTTCTGTTTCAAATACAGATGATTCTGTCACAGAAGTACCGGTGACCTCCCTGATCATATTAACCGCATGTCTCAGGTTTCCGGCTCTGTCTCCGAGGTTTGAACCAATACCAAGATATGCTGTTTTAATATTCTGATCTCCCATTTTTCAAAAGTATTAAATACATATGTACCTTTACAGAATTATTCACTTTTTTATATATTTAACTCTAATTAATCCTGCAATACATGAAAGATTTTTTTAAGTACACACTGGCAACCATCACCGGGATAATTCTTGCCTCAATTATATTTTTTATAATAATGATTGCTGCTCTGAGTGCAGTGGTTGCATCTGGCGACAAGCCCGTAACTGTAAGTGAAAACTCAATACTTGTGCTTAATGCCGGCACAGTGATACCTGACAGGGGTACGGAGAATCCATTATCGGGTATCGATTTTATGAATATGACATTTACTCCGGCACCCGGACTTAATGAGATCCTCCGAAACATACGAAAAGCTTCTGCAGACAGTAAGATCAAAGGTATCCTTATTGAGAATGGGTTGCTTCCATCAGGCTGGGCAACGACAGGGGAAATCCGTGAAGCTCTTCTGGAATTCAGGGATTCAGGGAAATTTGTCATATCCTACACTGATTATCTGCTAACTCAGCAATGCTACTACCTCTCGACAGCTGCAGAAAGGATCTATGTTAATCCTGATGCGATGGTAGATTTTAAAGGGTTAAGCAGTGAAATCATTTTCTTTAAGAATGCTCTCGAAAAACTTGGAATTGATGTACAGGTAACCCGTCATGGCAAATTTAAAGGAGCAGTGGAGCCATTTATACTTGATAAGCTCAGTGAGGAAAATAAAGAACAGATAAAGGAATATACCGGTTCCATCTGGAAACACATACTGGGAGAAATTTCAGAAGCTAGGGGAATTCCTGCTGAAAAACTTTCCATGCTTGCAGATAACCTTGCAGGAAATATTGCTGCAAGTGCATGGGATAATAAACTTGTTGACGGTCTGCTTTACAGAGACCAGCTTATCGACACACTTAAATCGCTTGCCGGAGTTGAAAATAATAAAGACCTTCCCCTGGTTACTATGACCAAATATGGAAAAGTGCCTGACCCTGCAAGTGTCTTTTCTACAAAAAACAGGATCTCTGTTATCTATGCCGAAGGCAATATTGTATTGGATAAGGGAAATGAGTCAAATATCGGAGGCAGGCATTATGCTGAAGTAATCAGAAAAGAGAGACTTGATACGGCAGTTAAAGCAATAGTGCTCAGGGTCAACTCTCCCGGAGGCAATGCAATTGCATCAGATGAGATATGGAGAGAATTAACCCTGGCAAAAAAGGTAAAACCAGTTGTCATATCAATGGGCAACTATGCAGCTTCAGGTGGATATTATATCTCATGCCCTGCATCCAGGATATATGCAAATCCTGTTACAATTTCAGGTTCTATTGGTGTATTCGGACTTCTTCCAAATGCCGGAAAACTTATGGAGAAGAAGCTCGGACTGAATACCGAAACTGTAAACACAAACCAGAACTCCGATTTTCCGTCAGTATTCAGACCCATGAACAATTATGAAAAAGAAGTCATGCAGCTAAGCATTGAAAAGACCTACAGTGAATTTGTTGATAAGGTTGCATCCGGAAGGGACATGTCTTTTACAGAAGTCGACAATATCGGACAGGGAAGGGTATGGTCAGGAATAGGAGCTATGAAAATAGGACTTGTTGATGAAATGGGTGGATTAAAAGATGCAATAAAAGGAGCCGCAGAACTTGCAGGCATAGAAAAGTACAAAATAAAAGAACTTCCCGAACTTGAAGATCCTTATACCCGTTTGCTTAAACAGCTGAGCGGGGATGTCAGAATGAGTATCCTCAAAAAAGAAATCGGAGAATCTCTGGTTTTCTATAAAAGGATTATGGAACTGAAAGAGCTTTCAGGTATCCAGGCAAGACTTCCATATTTTATTGAAATCCGATAAAATATGGAACCCGGCAGGATATTTCTTTATATGGTATCGGTAATTTACGGACTGATAACCGGCTTCAGGAATTTCCTGTACAATACTTCCATTTTGCCGACAGCAGAGTTCCGGATTCCTGTAATTTGTGTTGGTAATATTACAGTTGGAGGCACAGGTAAAACTCCTCATACAGAATATCTCGCCGATCTTCTCAGAAAACAATTCAGGGTTGCAGTACTCAGCAGGGGATATAAAAGAAAATCAACCGGATTCAGGATAGTCACATCCGCCTCAAAGGTATCTGAAACAGGAGATGAACCACTGCAGATTTCACTAAAATACCCTGATGTATTTGTTGCTGTTGACAGGAACCGGGTAAATGGTGTACGGGAGATAATTAAGAGACAGCCTGAAACAGAAGTTATTATTCTTGATGATGGATTTCAGCACAGGAGAATAACACCGGGCTTTTCAATACTGCTTTCTGATTTCGACAGGCTGTTTGTCAGGGATCATATGCTCCCCTATGGTAACCTGAGGGAAAGCATTTCAAATATGAGAAGAGCAGATATTATACTTGTTACAAAATCTCCTGCCGACATAAGTGCAATTCAGAGAAGACTTATTGTAAAGGAAATCGATAAGGCTCCTTATCAGAATCTTTATTTCACCTCAATAAGGTATAATTCTCCGGTTCCGCAGTTCCCTAAGGGCGAATCAGCAGCTTCTACCCCTGACCTTGCAAAACTATATGGTTGTGGTGTTGTTCTTGTTACCGGTATAGCAAATCCTTTACCCCTGAAGGAACAAGTGGATTCAACTGCCGGTGAAGTTATTCACCTCAGGTACCCTGATCACTATAACTTCAGCGATAAAGATCTCCGGGCTGTTTCTGAGGCTTTTGAAAAACTTAAATCACCTGTCAGATATGTGATTACCACTGAAAAAGATTCTGTCAGGTTGAAGGAATTTAGTAATATTGCAGAACCGGTTAAATCTGCAATGTTTTATATCCCGGTCGGAATTAATTTTTTGAATGATGACAGTAATGAGTTTGATAATCTGATAATTGAATATGTTAGAAAAAATAAAAGAAACAACAGAGTTTCTGAGATCTGAAGGATTTGTTGATCCGGATGCTGGTATAATACTTGGAACCGGTCTTGGAGGACTTACGGCAAATATGACCAACCGGATTGAAATTGACTACAGGAATATCCCGAATTTCCCGGTATCTACTGTTGAGGGACATGCAGGTAAACTTATTTTCGGTGAGTTCGGTGGCAGAAAGGTAGTTGCAATGAAAGGACGTTTTCATTATTACGAAGGTTACGGTCCGGAACAGGTTTCCTTTCCTGTAAGGGTTCTGAAATATCTGGGGATTAAATGCCTTTTCCTTTCAAATGCTGCAGGAGGTGTAAATCCCGATTTCCAGGTAGGTGATATAATGGTAATTACTGATCATATCAATCTTCTTCCCAATCCGCTAATCGGTGTTAATGACGAGAGGATTGGTGTGAGATTTCCTGACATGGGAGAAGCATATGACAAATACCTGATCAAGAAAGCACTGCTGATTGCTTCAGAACATCATATGCGGATAAAAAAAGGAGTCTATCTGGCAACCAGCGGCCCTACATTTGAAACTCCCGCCGAATACAAATTTTTCAGGACAATCGGTGCAGATGCTGTGGGAATGTCAACCACGCCGGAGGTAATTGTTGCGCGCCATATGGGTCTGCCCTGCTTTGCTGTTAGCGTTATAACAGACCTTGGTGTTGAAGGAAAGATAGCCTATACAACTCACGAATCGGTTCAGCATGAAGCAGAAAAGATTGAGGCTGGGATGACTATTATTATGAATGAACTTGTAAATTCGCTGTAAACCCTCAATTATTTATCTGAGCACAGTACAGACTCTTTTGAAACTATCACTTTTCCCTGTCTCATCATACCAGGTAATATATACTATATAAATACCTGATCTGACAGGTGAACCATCATCAGCAAGCCCATCCCAGACAAGCGATACCTCATTCCCTGTCAGCATATTTGAGGCTATTTTTCTTACCGGACTTCCTCTTTCATCAAAAACTGAAACTGATATTATATTACCGATACCTCCCGGCTTTAAAGTAATTGTCAGAAAGTCCTCATAACCATCATTATCAGGAGTAATTTTTGATGATGAAAAAGATATTAATCCTGGTTCATCTGATGTCTGTGTAATCAAAGAATTTTCTCTCCCCGGAGTACCCCAGCCTGAATTTTCTGTCGCAGAATGCCAGCTGGCCGGATCTCCGGATGGATTGCACCTGCCTGTTTTTTCGAGTGAAATACCCTCAAAACCTGAAAGAAGTGAATAATGCATCTCTTCCTTGTACGTAATTCTATCAATAATATCCAGTTCAATGCTGATGAGTAACAACTCTCCTTCATCATCCGGCATAGAGGGCAGGGATGAGACTTCAAATATCCGGTCGGCTGCCGAGGAAAAATAACGGTCAACCACTTTTTTACGGTCCGTAGTGATTGTATAATACATCCCCGGCAGTATGCATCTGCCACCAGATGATATTGGTACCGGATCTGATGTATCTGAGGTCTGAATATTTACACCTGCAAGTGCAAGCTTCGATGCATCAATTACCTTATCGGAGCAGTTAAAAAACTCTATGTAATCCGGATCACCCGGAAAAGGATTAAAGAGAAGTTCATTGAATGTTATATCCCCTGATGTGGGAGGCTCTGTAAGTCCAAAGGTAAAGGCAGTTTCTGAGGCCTTGTTTCCTGCAAAATCTGATAATTCTTCAGGCATTTCAATTTCGTACAGGGTATGTGATACCAGATCAGAAGAAAGACTGACGATGAACTCCCTTAACAATGGATCAGAGGGTGAAACATTTTCAATATCCGGTCCATCTTTGATTAAGGCCTTTTTAATTTCCTCGAATTCTATGACAGGCTCTGAAAAACGGATACTTAATTTCCTGCTGCCCAGAGGAAAGAGATTCTCAATACCGTGGAAATACCAGTCGGGATTGGCAGAACTTACCGAATTCACAGTTCCCGGCGTACCTCCTCTTCTCGAGACCGAGGCTTTCCAGTTTCCCTCATAAAAGAAAGGATAAGATTCATCTATTATTTCAAGGGACCATCCTCCGTTGGCTTTAAGGTCACTCCCATACCATTTATCAGAATATTCTACTCCATGAATCAGAATTCCGGCAGTATCATAAATACAAAGCAGCTTACCTTCATCAGAAAGCGATGGAAATTGCCTCAATCCGGTAGTTTTTCCAAATTCATTTAAAACCAGAGTATCCGCTACCGATGTAATGATCCTATTCTCCCCCGGCTCCATATTAAAAGCAGACAGTGTATAAATCTGTTCACCAGCAATAAGCTTCCATCCATCAGGATTAAGAGTAAATGAACTCCTGTTACTGATCTCAAAATACTCTCTTGAAGGCAGTGATACAGCAGGAATGGGATCAGCCATTATTTCACTGATAATTATATCTCCTGTTTCTGCCCATACCGGAGTAAATCGTATAGAAGTGTCTTTTCTGCAATTTCCCGCCTTATCACATAACCTTCTGATAATCAATGTATTTAATTGCTTGTTAATGAACTCATTAGCAAATTCAAGCTTGAAATGCAAAGAATCCTTACTACTCACAATCAAGGGAATGTTACCCGCTTGTTCTAAAGAGAAATTATCAATAGCAGGGAAAGCAGATGCCGGCTCTTCACTGAGAGTTATCTCAATTGATTTTCTGCCGCAAACCGAATATGCAGTGACAGCCGGCGGAGTTGTGTCCCTGTAAAATACTCCTACAATCGCAATATCGTCTAACCATAATAGTCTGTCACGGGTGGAAGAATAACGGTACAGAATCCCAAACCATGACGGAACAGTCAGCTCAGGATCATAACCTGTAGAGGTCCTGATCAGATTTTTATTATTACAGCTTACCTTTATATTCCAGTGACCTTCCTTATCTCTTTCAACATCTATTCTTGCCGGATTCATAGTCCCTATCTCGGTCTGCCAGTTGACTGCGCAGTTTATAACAACCGAGAGTATGCTGCCTTTTACCTTCCACAGTCGCAAAGTATCATCATAGCCGGTCAGATTAACTCCTATTGCAAAGCCATTTGTACTTCCGTCTGCCGCCATTGTAACCGGTGATACATCTGACATAAGGAAAACCGACCAGTTATTGGATGAGGAAGGGTCGTATCCATGCCTTACAACAAATGACCATTTTGTTGTTCCTTCATCGGCATGAATATCGGTTAAAGGGACCCCGATTTTGTCTGATCCGGATTCGGGATTATCAAATATATGATGCAGAGAGTACCTTCCGGATATGGCTCCGACTGTATCAGAGGACCATCTGTTTGGAGCACTCTGCACCCAGGTATCCGGTATTCCGTTTTCGAAATTAACAGAAACCTGACCTGCTGCCAAATATGGCAACAGCAACAACAACAAAATTACTTTTTTCATGCAGCGGGACGAATTGAAAAAAAAGCTAATTTTGACGCTCTTAACAATTAAGTAAATTTAAGAAAACTATTAAAACAAACAAACACTACCATGAAAACAGCAGTCGTAGGTGCCACCGGAATGGTTGGCCAGACAATGATCAAAGTACTCGAGGAGAGGAATTTCCCTTTAACACAGCTCATACCTGCCGCATCGGAGAAATCGGTTGGTAAAGAGATTATGTACAAGGGTAAGGCTGTAAAGGTAGTTAGTGTAAAGGAAGCGGTGGATGCAAAACCCGAATTTGCTATTTTTTCAGCCGGAGCAGGCACTTCAAGAGACTGGGCTCCCGAGTTTGCAAAAAATGGCACTGTCGTAATTGATAACTCATCATTCTGGCGCATGTATAAGGAAGTACCTCTCATTGTACCGGAAATAAACAGTCATGTCATTAAAAAAGGTGATCGTATCATAGCCAATCCCAACTGCTCTACCATACAGATGGTAATGGCACTTGCTCCGCTCCACAGGAAATATAAAATCAAAAGACTTGTTGTTGCCACCTACCAGTCAGTTACAGGTACAGGCGTTAAGGCAGTTGCCCAGATGGAAAACGAGAGAGCAGGTATCAAAGGTGAAATGGCCTATGCTCACCCCATTGACAAAAACTGTTTTCCCCACGGTGGTTCATTTCAGCCTGACGGTTATACAACCGAGGAGCAGAAGCTGATTGATGAGACAAGAAAGATACTTGAAGATCCTTCCATTATGGTTACAGCCACAGTTGTCAGAATACCTGTTGTGGGGGGACATTCAGAAGCTGTAAATATTGAATTTGAAAAAGAATTTGATATTGAGGATGTTAAAAAACTTATAGCAGGATTCCATGGTGTGGTAATCTATGATGATCCTTCAAAGAATGAATATCCGATGCCACTTATGGCTCACAACAGGGATGAGGTCTTTGTGGGGAGGATAAGAAGGGATCTCTCCAAAGAGAAATGCTTAAATCTCTGGATAGTTTCGGATAATATCAGGAAAGGAGCCGCAACCAATGCTGTTCAGATTGCGGAGTACATGGCTGCGAATAAATTGTATTAGAAAAGAAACTCATTGTAAGGATACCTCACAACATGTATCTTCTTTACCTCTTCGTAAAGAAGATTTTTCAGCTCATCAACATTTTCTTTGGTTTTCGCTGAGATGAATACACTCTTATGATTATGCTCTGAAGCCATCCATGTTTTCTTCAGGTCGGAAAGGGAATAGTTCTCCCTCTGAAACGGAGTAAGATCAAATTCATCCTTTGCAGTATATGAAAATGCATCGATCTTGTTAAATATTACTATGGCTGGCTTGTCTGCAGAATTCAGCTCCTTCAGGGTCTCATTAACAACCCTTATCTGCTCCTCAAAACCCGGATGTGATATATCCACCACGTGTACGAGAAGGTCCGATTCCCTTACTTCATCAAGGGTTGACTTAAACGATTCCACCAGATCATGGGGAAGCTTGCGGATAAATCCTACCGTATCAGAAAGCAGGAACGGAAGATTTTTAATAACCACCTTGCGGACTGTGGTATCGAGAGTTGCGAAAAGTTTGTTTTCAGCAAAGACATCCGATTTGCTCAACAGGTTCATTATTGTTGATTTCCCCACATTTGTGTAGCCTACCAGCGCCACTCTGACCAGCTTGCCCCTGTTCTTGCGCTGAGTCACCATCTGGGTGTCGATCTTCTTCAGCTGTTCCTTTAATAATGAAATCCTGTCACGGATAATCCTTCTGTCAGTTTCTATTTCAGTCTCTCCAGGACCTCTTAGGCCTATACCTCCACGCTGTCTTTCGAGGTGCGTCCACATACCGGTAAGACGTGGTAGCAGATACTGATACTGGGCGAGTTCAACCTGTGTTCTTGCATGTGAAGTTCTTGCCCGGTGGGCGAAGATATCAAGTATCAGATTGGTCCGGTCCAGAATCCTGCACCCAAGCTCTTTCTCTATGTTTCTCAGCTGACTCGGAGAGAGCTCATCGTCGAAAATGGCAATATCAACCTTGTTTTCAATGATATAATCAGATATTTCACTGATCTTACCTGTACCCACAAAAGTTCTGGGATTTGGAGAGTCAAGACGCTGTACAAATCTTTTCAGGGTTTCTGCCCCTGCAGTTTCAGTCAGAAAGGCAAGTTCATCAAGAAAATCATCAACTTCACGTTCATCCTGTCCGGGATAAATAATTCCAACCAGTACCGCCCTCTCTATCCTTTTCTTCGTCTCAATCATCAATCCTGATCCTGTAGCCTGAAGCCTGTCGCCTGAAGCCTTTTCTTAGTATATAAATCTCCGGTTATTCTGTATTGCTCCTCTGATCGCCATCTTGAGATTTTCGGAACACATAATAACCATATCTATGTCAGAAGGAAACGGGACAGGCTGTTTTTTTGTTCTTGCCAGAAGCTCGGGAGTAAGAGCCTGAGTATCACCTATAGCCCTTGATGAAACATTTTCAAAGTTCGACTGTGCGCCAATAGGATCCTTTTTCAAAACCTTGTTTGGATTCACCTGAATTACCTCAACATCCCCATCAATCCTGCATGCTTTTAACTGTATAGTTTCAACCAGGGCACACTGAAGAGTTTTGTATTTTCTGATTTTAATATCATTCCCAAGAGTATCCTTCATTACATTTCCCTTCCTGTCAAGTTTATACTCGAACCCGTCATCAACATCTCTCTTGACAACAGAATCTTTCTGAATAGTCTGATCAGGTGAAACTGCAACATTCCTGACACTGACATTTATAAAATAGTCATACTCGGTATCCTTATTCAGATGCTGGGTGTGATATTCAACCCATTCTGAATTCAGTGAGGGGAGATCAAGTGCAAGCAGATCCTGCTCAAATTCAGGGGGAAATTTTATTATGGAGCTGTTATGAACAGAGACAAAAACCCTGCTCATTCCCAGATATTTTGCTTCTTCAATTTTGTTATCAATTCCCGGGTAATCACCCATATACTGCTTTGCTCTCACAAACTCACCAAAGGCCTGCCTGTAGTTTTCCTTGATCTTCCCATTCATCAGCTGATTCCCGTGTGCAAAATAAAAATCGGCAGCCTTCCTTTTTGCTTCCACCATCTCTGTCATATAATCAACATATGGAAATTCCACAGTACGACCATCCAGACTCAACGGAGTCACTGTTCTTACAAGGGTTTGTCTTGAACCGAGCGCCTGGTAGATCCGGTAAATTTCATCCCAGCTGTCCGGACGACCTTCCATTTTCAGATAGCGTATCCTCTCCTGATCCAGCTCATTTGCAACCCTGTATGATTCTGATAGTATTTCAATCTGCTTCGCATCATCGCGGTCACGTCTGAGTTCTCTGACTGCTTTATCGATAGCAGCATCATAGTTACCTTTGCTAAGTTGTTTTTTTGAAGATACGCATCCTGAAAACAGAATGGTCAGAATTATAAAAACCGGTAGAATCCTTTTCATAATAATGTTATTTGTATGCTATAAAAATAGTAAAAACACCTAATGAGCAAAAAACATGCAGTTCCTGTTTAACAATTCATCAATCAGAAAATAAAATTAAGCCACATTGAATATCTTACCCTCACTGGCTGTCCCCTCTGCAATCCCGGACTCCATTTCGGAGATGCCTGAATAGCTTTTACAGCCTCATCATCGATTATCGGTGCTACTCCCTTTACTACTGTTACATTGCTTACAGCACCATCAGGTTCAATAATAAAAGTCACGAATACCTTTCCCTGAATTTTTGCATCAATAGCAGCCTGTGGATAGTTGGTACGTCTCTGAACCCATTCCCGGAACTTATTGATATCCCCTCCCCTGAATGAAGGCATTACTTCTACAAGGAAAAACGGGTCATCAGTTGCTACTCCATTCTGTCCTCCGGATAAATCATCACCTGCTCCTAATCCATCAATTACTGACTGATCAACAGTTGTCTGGAAGAGAGCTTCATCGGTTGTTACCTGTTTTGAATCTTCCGGCAAAATGGTATCAACAACCACAGGAGGTACATACTTTACAACTTCCTGAACATGTATTGAACCGGGTGGTGGTGGCGGTGGAGGAACATAAATCTGGTCGACGGGAGGTTCCAGGGTTTCCATCTGGAAAGGGATATAACTGATATCTCCGGAATAGACATGGTCAGCTTTCTGTCTCAGAATAAAAGGCATAATAACCACCAGGCAGGCAAGTGCAGAAGCCATCAGTACTCCGGCAAATACAACCCTTTTATACCTCTTCCTCAGCTGATACGCTCCATAATCTCTGTTCCTGTTCTCAAAGATCAGGTCATCGAGATCAAATACGTTTCTGAGATTATCGAACATTTAATGCCTGATTATTAACTATCTTAAAAAGTCTGCCAAAATTACTAATAACAGCTGTTATGCCAAAACCATGCCGTAAATAAAATTCTGACAGTTTGATTTGACGAATCCCCCTTTGAAGGGGGCAGGGGGATGTTTTCTCCGAATCAGTTCCAGGTTCAACGTACTGGGTGCTAGGTGCTGGGCTAGTTTAATCCCCATTTGAAGGAGGGAAGGGGATGTTATATATCCTATTTTAATTGTGATCTTTTTTCCTCACCTTTATCCGGAAGAATAGATTAGGAATAATTAAAAACCACCTTATGGTTAACCAGAGAGCTCTTGTACGGACACTCGGTTTAGGATATGTGATCATAGTCGTGATTGCAAATATCCTTGGATCAGGTGTTTATAAGAAGATTGCTCCGATGGCAACTGAACTCAATTCCTCTGTGGGGGTCCTGATAGCCTGGGCTGTTGCAGGAATTATAACACTTTTCGGAGCCCTGGGAAATGCCGAAGTTGCTGGTATGCTGGCCGATACAGGCGGAGAATATGTATATATTAAGAAAATCTATAACAGGTTCTTTGCCTTTATTTACGGATGGTCACTTTTTACTGCAATTCAGAGTGCAGCTATTGCCTCTGTTGCATATGTCTTTGCCCAGTCACTTAACAGCATTGTCAGCCTTCCTCAAATACTGCCGACACTTAATGATTTTTCAATAGGAGGGATATTCTTCCCCTTCCAGGAGTTCAATATAAAACTGACAGCAATCCTTCTGATTCTTATCCTGACATATCTTAACATTTCAGGATTAAGGGTAGGTGCAGGTGTCAGCAGGGCTATAATATATATGGTTGCAGCAGGACTTCTGACAATTGTAATTGCAGGGCTTACAAGTATCGGTTCTGATCCTCTAAAAATTTCCTCAATCTCAACCTCAACCTTTACAGGAAGAACGGTTACCCTATCATCATTTTATACTGCCATGCTTGCAGCTTTCTGGGCATACCAGGGATGGGTATCAGTGGGATTTATTGGTGGCGAGGTAAAGGATCCAACAAAGAATATTCCCAAAGGTATTGTTATTGGTGTTTTAATAGTTATTGCCATATACCTTATTGTCAACTTTACCTATCTGACAATCCTGTCTATCCCGGATCTGACAGAAATTAATGCTTCAGGAATAAAAATTGCTGCTGTTGAGGCTGTAAGAAGCTTCTGGGGATCAGGTGGTGCACTGTTCATCTCCCTGCTGATCCTTGTTACAACCCTGAGTTGCACCAATGCCTCCATTCTCACAGGAGCACGCCCTTATTATGCCATGGCCCGTGATCAGCTTTTCTTTCCCTCTATGAGTAAAATCAATAAAAACAATGTGCCCGGCACCTCTCTGATGTGGCAGGGAATATGGTCGGCTGTCCTTATTCTATCGGGTAATTTCGACCAGATTACAGACATGCTGATTTTTACTGTTTTTATTTTTTACGGAGCCACATCTCTGGGAGTTTTTATACTTCGCCGAAAAATGCCGGATGCACACAGACCATATAAAGTCTGGGGTTACCCCTGGGTACCTGCAATATTTGTTCTTTTTTGTATTGGTTTATTCTTTAATACGATAATAACCCGTCCGCGTGAGGCAGCGATAGGTATGACACTTATTCTTGCAGGAATACCGGTCTATCTGTACCTTAAAAGGAAATATAAAGGACTCTATTAAAGGATTTCCTGACGCCTGTAGCCTGTAGCCCGACGCCTTAGTTTTCCATATCTATGATTTTTTATGATGAATTTATTATATTTGTGGCCTCGACCAGGGGGATTAGCTCAGTTGGCTAGAGCGTTTGACTGGCAGTCAAAAGGTCAGGGGTTCGATTCCCCTATTCTCCACCTTAGCCCTCCGTAGCTTTAGCGAAGGAGGGTTTATTATTTATCCATGCAAAACTCAGTTTGCCCGGATTTCCTTTCTTTTTCTGTAATCACTCACAATAAACAACACCCCTGCCACAACAAACGGCATACATATCATCAGCACTATCAGCAGGCTCATCCAAAAGGAATGATTCCTTTCAAAATTAAGCATGAATACTAAAACGCTGAATATTATGCCAACTGCCATAAGTATTATTCCACCAACCTTTTCCCATTTCCATGCAACAATTAATATTCCAAGTAATACAAACGACGGGACAAGATGCATCAGAAATGCACCTGCATTCTGCCAGAATGTACGTTCGGATGAAAATGAATCCAATGCAAACATGCTGACAAAGAGAATCGCAAGAATTACAAGGATTCTTGGTGTCCAGTGAAGTAATTTAACTGATGTTTTCATGTCAGAAAATGCTTTAATTTTTATGCAAGTTACAATATAAAAGGCACTGAGTCAATTTTAATAACATGCTAATTTCCTCATAACTACCTGTAAGCAGGACATTCATCAATCATTTTCGTTCTAAAAGAGCCTGGCCTCCTCCCTCCCTTTTCTTCCTTCTCATCACATCCAAAGAAAAGGTTCAGCCCAAAACGTAAGCAAATCATTCTTGCATTATATGGGTAAATAAGAGATGTTGATACATCCCGGGTAAACCTGACCGGTATATTGTCGGTGAGAATATAAAACTGAGCACCCCTGTCTCCGAATGCAAGTCCGGCTCCAAACTGATTCAGCTTGTTATTCATTATTGTATAGCTCAGACTCGCGGCAAATGCCCTGAATGGTGTCGCATTAAGCGAAAGAGTTAGTGACGGCCTTATGTGAGGTCCGTTAACTTCAATCCAGGTCATTGCACCAGCCTTCAGGTTTGGAATCAGTTCCCTCGTAATTCCACCATAAAGATTTAACGGGAGCATTGTTATATATCCATTTGAAGCAGAAGAGGCATGAAATGAATTAAGAAGCGAGTCCTGCAATGCCTGCAGGAGATCTCCCTGGTTTGGGTTATTAAAATACTGATTAAGGTCAATACCGCTGAAAACAAACTCACCATCTCCTGTGAAATTATTAACATTATTCCTCCACCAGATAAATCCAAGATCAGTAAAGCTGGCCGTAGCCTGTGTCACTTCATCAATATCGTAAACTACTCCCCCGTCAAAAGCCAGTCCGCGATTACCGTTAAAAATATAATTGCCGACAAGGTTATGAGTAGCCGGACTAAAATCAATACTGCTTACAAGACCTCTCGAAGAATAACCGAGATTGACAGGTAAGGTGCTGTTGATTTTATAATGTACCATTGCTTCGAGAGTGATCGGATCCGAAGTTGTATTAAGCTCAATATTTGATTTCCTTGTATTGAGATTTGCCATCCCGTTAAGGTATTTGACCCTCGCCCCTATTCTGAAACCATCAAAAAATTCTTTAGATCCGCTGACTCCAATAGAGTTCCATGCAGTTGCATTAACTCCAATCCTGTTAAGCTTTATTGGAATAGCCTCACCTTCATTTACATTCCAGTTACCATCCTTAAGAGATACTACATCATCAGGGTATGAACCCTGCATCGATAAATGATTTGATATATTGAGAGTAAAATACCAGTCATTCAGGGTAATTCCAATTCCAAGCAGGTCAATATCAGTGTTAAAGAGTGAATAGTTCATCCGCCTGATTTTTTTCTCCAGATTTTCTATATCAAGATAATATGTATCTGACAGTGCTCCTGATCCTGTATGTATTACATCATGGAAACCAAATGAAGTATTTCTGGTGCTCTCCCTTACCGAGGAAATCACAGGCAGTGATAAATAAATCCGGCAATTATGCTTTATCGCCGGATTAAGCTGATTAGCCTGTGGTATTGAATGAATAAGGTAGAGTGTATTATTCTGTGCAGCAACTAATGAAAATTTTAAAATAATGAGCAGAATTATTATCCCGGAATATGAACATCTTCGGTTGGATATATTGTATGGCCTCACTGGTAAGATCCTCATCATTCTCCTGTTTTTACCTTTATCTGAGCAATAAGTCCTACATTATAATCCAGGAAATATGTTGAATACAGTTTTACATCAATGCCTGGAAAATCAGTGGTCATAATACTTCCCTTTATTAAAAGAAATCTCGCGTCAAACAGATTATCTATTTCTGCTCTTGTCAGTTCAACATCAAGGGGTGCCTGTTTTAAAGGATCAGCTTTTCCGTCGCCATTTGTATCAGTCGCTCCTTCAATCTTCTCAGTGCCTGTGAATAGAGAATCAATCAAAATCCTGTTTTCATCTAAAAGGTAAATCTGAGGATGTGCTGTTAAAGGAAATGAGTTGGTTATACTTGTCCGGATTATAAGTTTTTCAATTTCTTCAGGAGGAGGCAGGGATGAACTCAGGTAATCGAATTCGAGTGTATCAAGAAGAATAAGGAAATCAGCTTTCCCCCAGAGAGGGATTTCTATTGCTGCAGAAACGCTGTACCGGGAATCATTCCTGATAAATGTTGTGGCTGCACCAGATAATTGAACTATTTCAGCTGAGCCTTCAATACTTATAGAATCAGGACTGCTTGCAATAAAAGCGCTGAGATTACTATTGTTCCCGTCAATAACAAGACTGTCATTTATTATCTGCCCTGCCTGATTCAGTGAAGGGTATCCGATAATTTTAGGTGAAGCCTGAAGCGGAACTCCCGGACCAGAAAGCGGATGACTGATGCCGGATCTGTCAATTGCATCAATTCTGTCGAAATATATACCAAATGGAACCCCGACGGAGTTTGAAAAAAAGATTTTCAGCTTCGGATCTGCAAAAATAATCTCTCCTCCGTTGAGCTTGCTGAAAAATGGGGTGGGGATATTCAGGGAAGGAAAGTCGATAGTATAACCGCTAAAATCACCATATATAGTTTCATATGCAATATCTGTGAGATTTGCCTGCAGATTTAGTATTGTTCCACCACTGCTCACCGGTCCTGATGGTGTCTGAAGAGTGAGAAGAATATTACATTTCAGAAAATTATTTCCTGCCAGATCGTGTTCAGGAATAATTGTATAACCATTGAGAGATAGTGTGAAATCAGGATTGGAAAGGTTTCGTGTAATACTGAAGGGAGTGCCGTTTAGCTGCAATCCGTTAATCATATATGTTACAGTACCGGTAAGGTTTGCAGAATTAACATCCAGAAAAATTGTTCCCGAAAGTACTTCTATACTATCAATTCCGGCATTCACTTCTGCAGACCCTACAGGAATGTTAACTGAATCGGAAAGGCTGAATGTTGCCCCGGGAGTTGTTAATAAAATAACAGAACCCGTCTGATTTGTTAATTGAGTACTGAAAGTGGCATCACTGACTGAAAGGATATCTTCCATTATTCCTGAATCCAGCGGGGCAAAATAATAAAGACTGAGGAATCCATCTTTATCAATACGTAATTCCTCTCCAACAATCGAATCTGTAAGATACTCCTCAAATGCCAGATGCGAAAATCCAATCGGAATTGCGAGACCCGACCGGAGGTCAAGTGAAGCATCAAATTTCGACTGGTCAAATTCCTCTTTAATGCATCCCTCGGTAAAAGAAGCAAGAAAGATGATGATAAAAATCGCCGTAATATTATTATTTTTTGCAATGATCATAATGTGATGTAATCATTTTTTCAAAGTATGAAACCGGCCTTTTATTCGTTAAGTTAGGTTATTTATGTTATTTATAAACGTAAGATAGGAAAGAATTGTTTGTTATGAAAGAATTTTCATCCCGCATCTAAAAATCTAAAAATAAAATCAGTATTTTACCGGCAGTTTTGCGTGGATAAACCGGGATAAGATATTCAGGATGGGAAACAGGAAATTTACATATGCAGAACTTGAAAAAAGAGTACTGCAGCTGGAAAAGGAAATTATCAGGGAAAAAGAGATAAAACTCAAATTCAAAACTGTAATTGAAAATTCAGTAGAAGGTGTTATTCTAACTGATGATACAGGTACTATAACAGATTGGAATAATTGTATTGCCACAAGTACCGGGATAAAAGAAGAAATAGCTGTCGGGAAAAAAATCTGGGAAATTCAGTATAGCCTTTTTACTGAAGATTTGAGAAAGAACTACTCTGAATCAGACATTAAACATCTCTGGCAAAACATTTTAACTAAGTTGGCAGATGGAAATGTTGTCACCCGGGAAGGACAGTATTTTAGACAAGACAGATCACTGGTATATACTGAAGATATTGTCTTTCCTCTGAAATCAGGGAATCAAATGTATCTATGCATACTTCAGCGGGATCTTACTGACCGGAAAAAAGCCGAGATGGCTTTGAAAAAAAGTGAAGAAAAGCTTAAAGAACTCAATGCTACCAAAGACAAGTTCTTTTCTGTAATTGCTCATGATCTTAAAAGTCCGTTTAACACAATCAATGACTTTTCACAATTACTATTAAATAGTATAAAGGATTCTGATTGCCACACATCGGAGAAATATGTGGAAACAATAATCAATTCCTCCCAGAGTGCTTACAGGCTTTTGAATAATCTTCTTACCTGGGCCACTAACGAATTGGGAATGATTCCTTTTAACCCGGTAAATTTGGCTTTGCAAAGAGTTGTAGAAGATGTTGCAGTCCTTCTCAGATCTTCAGCTAACCTTAAAGAGATTACTATATACAATAAGGTCAGCATATATGAAATGATTTTTGCAGATGAAAACATGCTGAGAATCATTTTACAAAACCTGGTGTCAAATGCAATTAAATATACCAGTAAGGGAGGCAGTATATTTATTGATTCAGTACAGGCTGACACGGTTGTTACTGTTAAAGTTACCGATAATGGAGTAGGAATAAAACCCGAAGCCCTTGGAAAACTCTTTGATATCGCAAATATACAAACCACCAGAGGGACAGAAGAAGAAGGAGGAACAGGACTGGGTCTTTTAATATGCAGGGAATTCGTTGAGAAACACAGAGGCAAAATAGGAGCTGAGAGTGAACCCGGCAATGGCTCAACTTTCTGGATTTCATTACCTGTTACACAAATACATAAGAAACCACTATTGGGTAGTTTAAAGGTTTTAATCGTTGATGATGAACCACATGCAAGAGACCTTCTTGAAGTTCTGCTTAAAGGATACTCTGCTAAAATACTGATCGCCAGAAACGGATCAGAATCGATTGAAATCTGTAAAAGGAATCCCGGTATTGATCTGATCCTGATGGATAAAAAAATGCCTGAAATGGATGGATATGAAGCAATACGCCAGATCAGGAACTTCAATAAAGATGTAATAATATTTGCGCTTTCAGCTTCTCATGAAGAGACAGAGAAAGAGCAGGCTATAAATGCTGGCAGCAATGCATTTTTGTACAAACCTGTTGATATTGATCTGCTTAAAGACAATATCGAAAATTATTTCAGCTAATTAAGAAATATTTCTGACTTATTTTTGTGTATTTACCGGCAATAATATCCTTTTGATTCAAGATTCCGGATCATTGCCGGATCACACGCTGTTCGTTCATCAGTTATTTGTCCTGTCCTGTTATCATACTTTCTGCAGGTTTCACAATTGTTTTCGCATGAACTGACATAAAGAAGAAGGATCATCGTAAAAATCATGACCTTCCATAACCGCTTAATGCCAATTTTTCTGTAAATCATTATGAATGAAGAAGAACGTAAAAATACGCAAAAATAACTCTGAAGTAAAAATTCCAGAGTTTAAACGGTTTCAAGACATGTCATGAATCATTAGTGTACCATAAAAATTAATATACGTTCTTTGAAAATATTGACAGATAAGGCTTATAAGTATTTTTCATAGCGTGACGATTTCAGGGA
>Ga0209314_10000023_pt1 | contig 57236 bp, 51 predicted proteins | sample I19B2metaG_FD_184146 | JGI IMG/M metagenome (GOLD analysis project Ga0209314, IMG submission 184146) | Lake sediment bacterial and archeal communities from Gulf of Boni, Indonesia to study Microbial Dark Matter (Phase II) - ​I19B2 metaG... | ecosystem: Environmental > Aquatic > Freshwater >... | reverse complement strand
AGGAAAGTCCGTGGCCATCATCGACGTAACCAAGGATGGACGATGGCAGTACCCTGAAGAAGCGAGGAGGGAGGGAATCCGTTCCGTCCTCTGCGCCCCCTTATCCGTCAGGAGCAAGGTGATCGGGACGATCCGCGTGTACACAGCAGAATTCCACGAGTTTGATGAAGATGAGGTAAGGTTTCTATCCGCACTTTCAAGCTACGCTGCCATAGCTATTGAAAATGCGAGACTTTATGATCGATGCATCCTCAACTACGAGGAGCTAATGAAGGATATGTGGAAGTGGTATGAGTGGGGAAGACACCTGCCATGAATAGCGGGGTTTACATACTCGCCGAGACATTTTTCTAGTCGATTAAACGCGATCCATGCTAGGCTTAAGGAAGGCATATTACACTCACTGCTTAAAGCTCCTCATATCTTGTAGAGCTTCTTAATGAGCTCGATATCCCTCTCCGTGATCTCTACAGGTTGCTTTCCCATAGTCCTCGAAACAAAGGTCATTGTGGCGCATTCCTCAAGGATCTCCATAGCTGTCAAGGCTTCGTGGAGGTCGTAGCCAATCGTAACTGCCCCATGATTCTGCAGCAGGATAACTCGACTTCCCATAGCAGACTCAGCCACAGCTTCCCCGAGCTCACGCGTCCCAGGGTAGATGAAGGGGACAACGGGTGCTCTAGCGATCATTAAGGCTGCTTCAAGGGTTATGGGTCTAACCCTCACACCTGCCAGCGTTAGACCCGTAGCCATGGGTGGGTGGCAGTGTAGTACGCAGTTGATGTCGGCGCGGTGTTTGTATATGGCGACGTGGATAGGCCACTCCATGGAAGGTTTAAAGATTCCCTCCATTAAGCGCCCCTCCAAATCTATCTTGACGAGGTCCTCAGGCTTGAGGCTTGGCTTGTAGAGCCCTGATGGGGTTATCCAAACCTCACCAGCCTCAGGAAGTCGCCGTGAGATGTTCCCCCCAACTCCAGTCATCATGCCCCGTCTATACAAGGCGGCCATGCAACTAACCATCTCTTCCTTAAGCTCCATCTCCTCAGCATCTTCACCCAAGCAACTAGGCCCCATAGCGTCTATGAAACACTGGTTATTTATAATAATAGCCCTTGCATACACGTAGTTTAAGTACAGGTACCTGTATCTAGATGATGGGTTGCGGTGATGGTAGCTGAAGTTGTTTTCAAGGCTGTAGTTATGAGCAAGATGTTTGTACAGGACCCTGTGGAGGGAGAAGCTATAAAGATTGAGCTTTCCGAGGATAGGGCTATGCCTCCACCAGTCATTGTTTCACGGAGTGATGAAAGTCAGATCGCCCGTGAGGTCGCACCGATTGTGCAACAGGTTGTACGATCTATGCCCTTCGCAGCTCATGGTCGAATAAGGGTTCCCCGCCTCACCCTTTGGCTTACAAGGGATGAATGGGACCGCTTAGAGCCGAAGCCCGAATTAGGGGATGAAATCCAAGTGAGGGTTACCGGAAGCCACATTGAGGTTACGAGTCTGTAAACCATTGTAAATAGGTATTGCGGAAAAAAGCTTAACTTAAGAGTAACAATGCGTCTTACATAATTGTTAATTGAGCGTGAACGGATAACTTCATGAATGTTAAGCAATGCTGGAGGGATAATTTTCAAACCAGGGTATTAGCATCAACGATGTTTAAGGATGTGAAAAAATGGGTTAAGTCCCAACTATGATGGGTTCCGTGAGCCTCCTCAACGTTGCTATGGCTGAAAGTGCGGCAAGGTAGCTTGTGGCAGGGTTTCAAGTGAGGGAACGTTGTGGATTTGAGTTGAAAGTTCACCGAAGTCTCCTTTAACTGTTATTTCATGAATGTTTCTATGTATTCCCGGGTCGACGACGATGCGTACCCTCGTTTTCTGAGGCCCAAGGGATGCTATGCTTAATGTGGCGGCGACGTTCACATTGGCTGGGAAGAGTTTACATGCCTCAACAACTGAGCCTTCGTATACCACGGTCGGTTTTTTAATCGCTTCAAGACCGAACCCTTGGGATTCGAGGTAGGGTGAAAACTTAAAGGTTCAGGTGGTTTAATGGACGTTAAAATCGTTTCAGTTATTTTTCCAACAGCGGTCACCCTTGTACCGTCGAGGCGGGCTATAGCTCCTGAGGGCACATAGACCTTCCGCCTCATCTGTGTGGCTAAAGACTTGAGGTTTCCGAGTAGGATGGGATCTACGAGGGCGCCTACTCTCATTGTTAATAGGTCTTTTCCGGCTTTGAGAATGGTTAACACATAGCTGCGTACAACTTCTTGTGAAATCGCTTCTACAATGAATTCAATATTTGGGAGTTAAACAGTTTTTCAGGTGACTTTGCTACATCTGGTTTTTTCTTAAGCGTCTCCGCTAAGGTAAACGCCCTGTGAAGGTTTCGGTCATAAACCATTTGAAGCTGTACGTTACCGGCTAATCCTGATTCGATGGCTTTAACCAGGGTTTTCCCTATAGCACCGCATCCTATAAGGCTCACGTAGAGAGTATGCGTCCCCGCTCCCACGTTTCATCCACCTAAGACTTACCACTCGCTTTAACCCAGGCTAAGTTCATTGTAGGTGGAGCTTCAACGCGTGAAGTATTATATCCGCTGCTTCTTCGAAGTACCTTCCCCTCGTGTTTATAACGAGGGTGTAGTTTCCTGGGTTGAGCCAGTCCTTGTTGAAGAGTCTCTCAACCATGTGCTTTCTCTCCTTATCACTGCTCTGGACTGTTCTCAGGGCTTCATCTTTTCCTATGCCCCTTCGCGTAGCTATATGATTAGCACACTCATCCTCTGAAGCCACAAGGAGGACTTTGAAGGTTTTCACGTCTTCGATGAGCATGAAGCCCGACCTACCCTCCACAATAACGTCGCCGAGGTTTAGGGTATCGCTGAGCTCACCTACAATCATTTTATCTAAGTCTACCTCCCCTGACTTGGTGTGAAGCTCAAACTCAGCGAAGGACTCCTTGAAGTCTAACACGATGCCTTTCACAAGGTCGCTCGTGCTAACGCATTTTATGCCGAGCTTTTGAGAGAGAAGTTGCCCAACTTCCGTGCAGCCAGCGCCAAGCGGTCCACATACAGCGATCCTCATTGGACCATCGATGTAAACCATGTAATGAACTTACTTAAACCTTATGGGTTAAACTGTTGAAGGCTGCTAACATCATCGTCTATTTCTAAGTTCAGTTTAGGCGTAGCAAATTATCCCTAAGATGTTTCAACAACATTTCCACCTGCAGTCCACTATTCCTTTATCATATATCGGTTTATAGGGGATAAACTCGAAAATTTTAGTCTTAAGCTGGGTTAATATTTTTAAAAGCGTAGTGGATTTAATAGTAGTGAGTGATCACCTTCGGATTATATACGTTGGTCCTTAGGAAGACTTCACTCAAACATAGATTGCGTGCCTTTTCATCCTCAAGTATACCTTCAGCATCGGCTTCATACTTTTTCATGGCCCAAATTGGGGGAGGATATTTCTACAGCCAGCTGACTGTGAGTAGCTCTTTACATGTAATTGAACTTAAACTATGACACCTTGCGAGAGCTTTTTAGCACAGACACGGGCGCGGGTCGATGGATTTCTTTAGAAACTAGTATCATTTAACCTTTTTTCTTCAGATGTCACTTTCAGAGTATTTATTGTACCTTTTGCAGTTCGGTGATAGTAAATGTAAGTTTGATAAATTGAGGGATATCAGGGGTTCCTGAAACCTTTCCCTGTCCTTCAAGCTTGTCGTTGATGTAGACTTTTACATCCCATGCCAATCCCGCTTCACACCCGCTGTTCCCATAAATCAAGTAGTGTGGTCCTGGAAGCAGGACAACCGTTTCCTCGTATGCGAGAGGGGTGGATCGAGTGTCTATGACCACGTCTTCTTGGATAATCCAGAAAGGTGTTAGCAGGCTTCTATCAATGGTCATCCCGTGAATACGCTCGTAGGGGTCCTTTGCCGAGTTAGCTTCTATCCGTATCTTCACCTCAATGCCCCCAAGAGACTTCAGTTCAGCCAACTTTTCCTCTTTTAACCTAATTCTCAACGTTTCCCACTCCGTTATCATTTTTCTAACTTTATCCATCGCTTCCTTAACCTTTCCCTCAAACGCATCGTCAACCTTATCAATCCAGTAGGGATAGGCTCGTTGATGAGGCTCTACTATCGAGAGAATGGATTTCATTACCTCTACTTTGCCCTTTATTTCAAACGATACACTTTCCGCTTCTACGAAATTTTTCTTCTCCCTCGATTCTTCCATCATTCTTCTCTTATTCTCTACCCAATGAAGGACATCTCCAACCCAGTCTACAACCTCTCCTAAAAAGCGGATAAAGTCTTTCTCAGGCATCTGCTTTATTCCAACTTCATTCACGACCTTCGCTGTGTACCGTACTCCTTCGTTTCTCGTTTTGTTGAACCATGCTCGTATCACGGCGGCTTCTTTATCGTCTGGTTGCCCAAGCCATGGACTCTTCACTTCGAATATCAAGACCATTGGTTTAATACTCAAGGTGTCTAACCCGAACTCTTTACCCTTAACCCGCACCATCTCTTTAAGCGAGAGCCTTCTCTCCGAAAGCGTCTTAAGGACACCCTTGCGTTTGGGTATCATGTATGGTCCTTTGGGGCATCCAAGCGGTAGAATCGATGCTTCACCCTGAGAGTATTCCAACTTAGTATCCCAGCACCAGAACCAGTTCATATGGCAGCCTAGACGGTTTGGACCGATGATCTTCCTTCCAATGATTCCAGCGCGCGCATCTCTCTCATACTTCATCTCAGCAACCGTCGCGGTATCAAACCATGCACCGATAGAAAGCTCAGGAACGATGCTTGAAAGCAGTGGACCTAGAGGCGGGGGCCTACCGAGATCTAAGGCTTTCAACAATCTATTTCTCTCCTTCTCTAGTAAGCCATAATCTTCCCACTCGCCGATGTTTTCCCAATCTGTGCCAGCACGTATAGGTTCCTCACCCTTCGTCTTCAAATAACCTGCGATGACATACCATCTGTCAGGGTCGTCCTTTTCCGATTCCATGATTGATCGGTCGATGACCGGTTCGACATTGTACCAATCTCCTCTCCGCATTGCTCTAAGCTTCTCGATCGCCTCAGAACGGTTACCCTTCTCTATGTGCTCAAATATTTCCTCATACTTTGCACATCGGGCTTTGAACGCGAGCTCGTCCCTAACACGCATGTACACCAATTCGGATTTCCCTACGCTAAAATCCGCTTCGCTCTTAAGCCATCCATACTTCTTAGCCGCTATGATCCGTAGATATTCGTCGTCGCGTATGTCCTTAAAGAACTCAGCCGTCTCGCACATCATCTCCTCCTCCTGCCCGGGAAGATAAACGATGCTCGCCTCCATGATCAGCATATAGCCTATCGGATGTAGCAGGTTGAAGGCATCTTTAACTACCTCAAACTCCTTAGGGAAAAAAGACTTTAATACATCTTTTAATCTTGTGATCTCACCCTTTTTCCCTAGGAGAAAGCGTAGATTCTCTTCGCTCTTCGGCAGTAAGAAAGCTTGATCCTGAAGATAGGTAACATGCTTATCTTGTTGTCCCCCAACCCAAGTACACCAGAAGCGACAGAAATTATATGCGCCCTTTTTGTATATCTCTCGCTTCAGCTGCTTTCCATACCTATTCATTAGCTCCTTAACCTGTCTCCTTTCATCAGGACTAATTGACCATTCATCAATCTCCCTGCCTTCCCACTTCACAGGTATGTCAACTTTAAAGGCGAAAAGATACCAGCTATTGGGAACATCGATCTGCATACGCATCGCTCCATGCCCAGATAATCTACGCTGGAAAGGTTAAATCCAAAGCCTCTGATCACTTATGGAAAGATGAGGCTCCTCATAAGCGTTATCGATAAGGTGGAGGCACTAGAAGCCTTTAGAGGTGGAGCCCACATCATCGACGTTAAGAACCCTAGGGAAGGCGCCCTAGGCGCAAACTTTCCAAGAGTTATTAAACAGGTGAGGGAAGCCGTACCTAGTGATGTGGAGGTTAGCGCCACCATCGGTGACCTACCCAACCTTCCTGGAACCGCTTCCTTAGCAGCCTTGGGCGCCGCGGTTTCAGGAGCCGACTATGTGAAGGCAGGTCTTTATGGTGTTGGAAAAGTCAGGGAGGCGGTTGGTTTAATGCGGGAAGTCTGCGGGGCTGTAAGGAGCCTTGGTTATCCTTCCAAGGTTGTGGCCGCGGGATACGCGGATTTCAACGATTTTGGTGGTATAAATCCCTTGGAACTACCGCGTATCGCCTATAAAGCTGGAGCTGATGGGGTGCTTATCGACGTTAAGGTGAAAGGGGCTAGAAAGCTCTTCGACCTCATTGACCAAAAGGATTTAACAAGGTTTATCGTGGACGCGCATGGATATGGTTTAACCGTGGCTTTAGCGGGGTCCTTGGAGAGAGATGATATAAACAAGCTCTATGAGCTCGGAGCCGACATCATGGGTGTTAGGAGGGCTGTCTGCAACTCGCGAAGCTGGTTGACTGGTAGGGTTCAGGAGAAGGCTGTGAAAAAGTTTGTTGCAGTGATCGAGGATTTGGAGAGGGCTTAGATGAAGATCCGTGTTCCCACAACCCGTTCCCCCCTTAAAATCTTCCCTAGTCTCTCTGGAAACTTCCCGTTAACCACGTAACATTCTAAAAGCTTCCCTTGAAGAAACATGGGCAGATGCTTGTCAAGGCACGTCCTCTTATCGAGGCTTAGAAGTCCCTCTACCCTCAGTGTCTCTATGAGCCTCGCGTCCTTGTTAACTTTTGGGTCCTCTGTGAAAACCCCGTCCACATCCTTGACGAGTATCAGCTTCCCTGTGTTTAACAACCCTGCGATGTAGGCGGCTATGGTGTCTGAGGTTACGTCCCAAGAGTGTTCCAGCGGATTTCTTCGAGTCATAAGCCTCGACGGTAGGAGTATGGGAAGCTTTTCAGCTTGGGAAAGCCGTTCAGCCGCGTTTAAACCCGTAACAGCCTTGGAGTTTGGTGTAAGGCTTTGTAGAAGAAGCCCGAACTGGTCCATGGCAAGTATGGCCATCATATGCGAGGCTGAAGCGGGAAGCCTGAATTCTCGGTCAAGCTCCCTAACAGTGTCTGCGAACTTACCTCCACCGGGAACGAGGAGTAACCTATGACACCTTGCAAGGCTTCCAAGCTCCATGCATAAAACCTTTAAGGCTGAAGCATCCTCTGCTAGGCTTCCCCCAACTTTTATCACGGCTTCCATTTTAACGCCTTCCCCTCAAGGCTGGTGGCAACCATAAGGGCGACCCCTGTTGAAGGCATCATATTAGCCAGCTCATTTCCACCCACAAATTCGCTTAAGTCGATGATTCTCTTGAAGCCAGCTTCAGCGGCGGCTTTCTCAGCGAGAAACTTCCTTCCAAGCCCTGTAACAACGGCTGGGATATCCCCTTTAAGGTGTTTAACCCGGTTGTAAATCTGGTTTAGGGCTTCGGTGATTTGCTTAACCTGGGCTTGATAGATGTATTCAGCCATTTCCTTAATCTCCTCTTTAGCTAGCATATCCCTATCGGCGCATACAACCCTCGCAAGCCTAGCCTCCGCCTCCGCTCTAGTCTTTCCCCTGCCATCAGCGGTCTCAGTGGTGTAGTCCTCTTCCCTTATGTTTCCAAGGATGATGTGGACGTCTCCTGAGAGGGCGAAGAGCTCTGATGAAACTCTGGCGGGAGAATCCCTTACAGGTATAGGGTTTACTATAGCTGCTACATTCGTCCTTAAGGCGCCTGTGTACACAAGTTCACCGTTCATAAGCTTCATCAAGTCGTTCTTCCCTTCAGCGATGGCTTTCCCATCAACTACGGGTATGATGCTCGTGGTTGTGCTCCCAACGTCTATGATGATGCAATCCTTCACCCATATGGATACAAGCCATGCTGTTGCAGCCCAATTCGCGGCTGCAACCTTTAAGGGGTTACCTCTTGCTTCATGTACAGACCTCAAGCTTCCATCACAGTCTAGGACATAGATGCGGGTGTCTTGGAAAACCTGCCCCACGCAGTCGAGTATGTGGTTAACCCCTTCTGTTTTCGTTTGGTAGACATCTGAAAGCTCTGCGGTCATGGTTACGCCGACGGCGCAAAGCTTTCCAGCATCTAAAAGATCAGCCTTAAGCCCGCTGAGCACGGTTGGAAGATTTTCCTTCCCAGCCTTCCATAAAGGGAAATACTCCATAGAGGCTTCGATTCTCTTAACGAACCCAGTATCTATTTCTACAACAGCCGCCTTTGTGTTGGCTCCACCGATGTCAAGCCCTAGAACCACATATTCCCCATTTTGCTCAGACATCCTGAAACACCTATCGATCCCCGAGGTTCTCCTCCGTATCTTTTAGGGAATTTTTTGGATCCCCCCGCGGATGCCTCCCCTATAAATTGGTTTCCTTTTCCTCCATGATCTCTTGTTTAATCCAGCTTTAAGTCCTCTTTTCGAACGGTGTATTGGTTGTTGGATAAGCGTTTGCCCTTATAATCGTAAACGAAGAGTTCTACGCGACATTCCTCAGATGCTTTTATCAAGCCTACTACTTGCGCACTTTTAGTTTCCAGATGAAATTTCCTCCTCTCCCGTTCCTTAACCTGTCCTTCAGCGCTTATAATAAGCCATTCAACCATGCAATTAAATGCATCCTTGAAATCGTTGACAACATAAACTCTGCAGCCTTTCCTAATGGAGACATTGGGTGATTCAGGCCACTCCATCATTATATGGAGTGGGTTGAAGGATTCCTTAATAACCCCGTAAGCCTCCTTTTCTCCGTAGTAGTAGTCGATTATTGAGTCTGTGACAGCGGGGAGACAGTCCTTGAAGTGGAAGAGTAGGGCGCCGTTTATTGGGTTGAATTTATGTCTTCGTAGACACTCGATGTAGAACTTCAGCAACTTAGCTTGATAACTCTGCGTCTTCGCTATGAACTCGTGGATATCCTTGGAATTTTTAGGCTTCAAAGCCTCGTTGACGTTGTAGAGGTGCATTCTATAATTGTAACGGTTCCATATTTTTAGGTTGACCTCCCTATCATCAGGCGGCCACACATACTTTTCTGGGATAAATCTTATGAGCGAAGCGTAGTTTGGAACTGCTTGGACCCCAAACTCTGAGACAAAGCCTGCACGTTCACAGTTCTTTTCAAGCTCAGACATGTCAGGGGAGAACCAGCCCCAGTAGAAGTGAAGATCAGCCGTTCCACCCCAGTTGGTTCCATTCTCTGGGATGACCGGGCGCGTTTCATCTAACTCCTTTATACGCTTCTCAATCAGCCTATCTAGGACATCGAAGTTCTCTTTCCTATGGGGTTCGCTGTGGCAGCACCATAGCACGATGCTTGGGTGATGCCTCAAGGCTAGAACCATGTCCTCAGCGACCCGCACAGCTCTGGGAACGAGATCTCCGCTGGTTGTGTACCGCCATTGCAGGGGGAAATCCTGATACACCATTACCCCTATTCCGTCGCATACATCGTAGAAAACATCCTTCTCCACGTTGGCGAAGCATCGAACCATATTCATATTCGCTTCCTTCATCAGGGATAGGTCTCTCCTGTAACGCTCTTCAGTAACACGTGAAGGGAATTTATCGGAGAGGTAGTTACACCCCCTTGCGAAGAAGCGTACATTGTTTAAGTAAAGCGCCCATTGATAGCGGTCTCCACCGTCGCCTTTTCCCTTCGCTATAGTTCTAACCCCTACAGGTCTAGTATAAGTGACCGATGAGCGACCCTTCACCCCCAACGTAGCTTCCAGGTTGTATAGGTCGGGTTCTCCAAGGTCCCATGACCACCAGAAGCGAGGATGGATCGTGGATGTAAAGCTATACAGCGTCTTACCTTTCTTAACGTGTGTTAAGTGTTTGCCTAACTCGATCACGTCACCGTTAAAATTTTTAGGTGCGAGATGGGTCTCCAAGGTTACATCCGTATCCTGCTTTGAGATCATGGTGACTTCAACGCTTATGTAGGCCTTCGCACCCTCGACCTTCATTGTTTCAAAGTTGACGTCTTCTATCCAAGGATCTGATTTTGCTATAAGCCGAACATCCTGCCAGATTCCCGCCGGGTTGACGTTGCAGGGGTATTGGCAGCAATCCCAGTCCTGCAGTGCTCCCATTACCTTTGATTTCTCCCTGAAATCCTGCCGCCTCGTGTATTGCTCAGGTTCAAGAGGGGCTGAAGCCTTAACCACGATTACGTTCTCTTCTTTCAGGATACCTGTTACGTCATATTTGAACGGTGCGAAGTATCCCTCGTGTTCACCAAGTTTCACATCGTTAAGCCATACCTCTGAGAAGTATGAGACAGCCTTGAACTCCAGCAGAATAGTTTCAACGTTTTTAAAGGGGGGTTTAAACCTCCTCCGATACCAGCTTGTTTCGCTGTAATTCGGGTATCCAGCTACCTGCCAGAAAGATGGAACCTGAATGCTTCCCCAGTCTCCGTCATCGTATGTTGAGGCGTGGAAACCCTTCTTCTTCCCGATGTCCTCGGGGTCCATTAAGAACTTCCATCTCCCATTTAAAGAGAACGTGTCTACGTTTTTCATTCCCGACTCCCCAATGAACCTACTCTGGGACTCAGTCATACTTATACTAGAGGAAATAAGTGAACGCGTTATTACCTTTAAAGATAAAGAACCGTTCATTCTTTCATGGTCACACAGCTCGGAATTGCGTTTTTCATTCCACGGCCTTCAGTGCGTAACCCTTGGCAGAAGGAGAATTGTTAAAACACGCTGTCTCCTCAAATACCTCTACAACTCTAGCAGTAAGTACATGGTTAGGAGATAACTCTACCAAGGAGTAAACTCCGCTTGACAGTTACGTCTTTTAATGGTTGGGTTTCCCAAAGCGCATAGGAGACGCCTTCGGTGTCGGGAGCGCTGAGCTTCATCGGCTTAGCCCAACTGACGGCGTTTGCTATAACTCTTAGCACGTTAGCGTCATAATATATGGGTAGAGTTTCATGTCCTGGACTGAAGTAGAAGACCTTGCCTGAGCCGCGGTAGAAACAGCATCCGCTTCGAAAGACCTCGCCTCCTTGGAACCAACTGATGAAGACAAGCTTGTCCGGTGGGGGTATATCGAAGGGTTCACCGTACATCTCCGTATGCTCAAGCTCGAAGGACTCGCCGACGCCTTCAGCGATTGGGTGCCCTGGAGCTACAACCCAAAGCCTCTCCTTCTCACCTGCTTCCCTCCACTTTAATCCACATGTTGTTCCCATGAGACGCTTAAAGACCTTGGAGAAATGCCCTGAATGGAGGACGATGAGACCCATGCCTTCGAGGATTATGCGTCGATAGATCCTTTCAACCACTACGTCGCTTACCTCATCGTGAGCTGCGTGACCCCACCACACAAGAACATCGGTACCGTTAAGGATACCGTCACTTAACCCATGCTCCGGTTCGTCGAGTGTGGCGGTGCTAACCTGAAACCTAGGCTGCGCCTTTAAATAGTCTGCGATAACTGTGTGAATCCCGCGTGGGTAAACCGCGGCGACTTTAGCATCCCTCTTCTCCTCCACATACTCATTCCAAACCACCACCCTGACACAATCCATGACGAACACCACAACCTATGGAATCGTATCCCCGAAGTAATATGCTTTCTACAACGGTGGCGAAGTCGACAACTAAAAACGAGGGTTCGGTCTCCTAGGAGTAGGTGTAACAGGATACGATGTTTCCGCCTAAGGATCACTTTACGAGGAGCTTAGAGAGCTGATCCTTAACTTTTAGGAAGCTTTTAGCAGCTCCCCTTAAGGTTTTTGAATACGTGCTGATAAGCGCGTAAAATTTATCTCCACATCCTACCGGGAATGGGGGTGAGACAACATCATCTTTTCCATATGTTTCGGCTAAGGTGTTCCATGTGAAGCACCTGTGATAGGCGGCTTTGAGGAATAATGAGGAGCCTAAGCCTTCAACCTTTTCAGGAAGACTTTTTGTTAAAACGGCGTCTAGGATGGATTGGGCTAGGTTAAAACCCATAACCCGGCTGATACCTATGTAAGATGCGGATAATCGTGGGTTAATCTCTATAATGACGGGTTCATCCCCTGCCAAAACCATGTCTACGCAAACGTAACCCCTTAGCCCTTTAAACAACCGGACGGTTTCCCTGGCAATCTCATAGGCTTTCTCCTTCAACGTATGCCTTAAGGGTGTGAAACCCCCTAGGTAGGTTGAATCACCCGTAGGCGGAGACAATGAGGGAAACTGCCTGTTAAGCGCGACCGGGAAGCTATCCTTCTCCCCTACGATTAATGAGACGCTGGCGGGGATTCCTCTCACGAAACGTTGAGCGAGGAAAAAGGAGCCTGAAGCTTCCCGCACCAGTTTTCTCACACCGGCTTCAACCTCTCCTTCATGCCTTACAACACTGAGGCCTGAAGCCCCAACTCCATCCACGGGTTTGAAGATAAGCGGGAAACCGAGGCTTCGTATTCGGTCTATTTGACGATGGTAATCTTCGAAGTCTATTGGGATTGTCTCTGGAACCTTTAATCCAGCGTTCCTCAACTTACCATAGACTCGGGCTTTATCAGCTACTACTTTGATAGTTTTATGGGCGGAGTTTAGGGATGTACCTTCGCCGACCACGTTTACAACAGCCTCTACAAGCTTATGTAGTAATCCTGCAGATTCGGGAGCGATAACATAGACGCCGTCGAAGCCGGTCGCTAGCTTTCCCAGGAGGGTTTCAGGTTTTGCACGAGGGTTTGAGGGAATTACTTTTTCAGCGTTTATCGGAGGATTATAGCTGAGAAGCCTCTTATCGATGATCGTGGTTACATTATGCCCGGCTTTCTTAAGGTCTCGGGTAAAGGTCCTGAGCATACCGTATCCTTCACATAGGATATTGGAGGAGACCATTCCATTGCTTGAAAGGCTACCAGCCGTGGCAGCCTCGTAGACCAGAACCCGCACTTTCCCACTCTTCAGACCTTTATTCTCTTCAATATCGTATCTACCATGTTCCTAAGTTAAATTTACGGCTGATTGGAAGATATTACCCAATCTTTATCAGAGGCGAGTTTCAGCTAGGTGAGTGCAACGGAGCCATCTTCATGGAACACAGCCCGCCGGTCAACTTCTTTATACGGGTATTTAATCGCGACTTCCTCGTTGAGTTCAATGCCAAGACCTGGCTTTTCAGGGATCTTCAAGTAGCCGTCCTCAATTTTTAACGGGTTTTTAACGACCTCGCTTCTCGGCGGTCTATCGTCGGGGATGTATTCGAGGATTAGGAAGTTTGGCGTAGATGCGGCTATATGAGAGCAGACAGCTGTGGCGACGGGGCTCATCGGGTTGTGTGGGGCAAGCCAGATGTAGTAGGCATCAGCCATCACCGCAATCTTTTTACACTCCATGATGCCGCCGCAGACGCAGGGATCGGGTTGGACGATGTCTACCGCTCGCCTCTCCAAGAGTTCTCGGAACCCGTAGCGTGTGAAAAGCCTCTCTCCCGTGGCAACCGGGATGCTCGTATGAGCTTTAAGCTCTTGCAGTGGCCCTATGTTCTCGTAGAGGAAGGGCTCCTCGAGGAACAGAGGCTTGTACGGTTCCAAAACCTGGGCGATTTTAATAGCTGTTGAGGCGTTGTAGGCGATCCCGTGCAGGTCTACGGCTATGTCTACATCCTCGCCGACTGCTTCACGTGCAGCCCTTACTCTTAATGCGGATTCTCTTACCAAGGCGTTCTCCCCTAGAAGGTTATAATTTGGTGGATGAGGAGCGATCTTCACCGCCTTATACCCTCTCTTAGCGACGGTTTGCGTGTTCTCAGCAAGCTCCTCAGGCGTTCCCCCTCCTGCATGCGTGTATACCTTAATCTTATCCCGGCATCGCCCGCCGAGAAGCCTCCAGACGGGGACGTTGAGACTCTTACCGAGAATATCCCAGAGAGCGTGTTCTAACGCGCTTAAACCACCCATATCCACTGTTCCCAGCGGGAACCTTGAGAAACGGTACATCGCCTGCCAGTGGAACTCTATGTTCCTAGGGTCTTGCCCTATGAGCCGGTGGCGGAACTGATGAATCGAAGCCTCCGTAGCCTTGTCACGCAGAGTGCCGAAGGCTTCTCCTATACCCTCAATGCCATCATCAGTTACGAGCTTAACGAAAACCCAGTTTCTCAAGCCACTGTTAACGATAAAGGTCTTTAACCCCGTGATCTTCAATAACAACTCTCCTCCTCAATGAAAGACATAGAAGATACGGTAGATCGGGTTATATTTTTTGGGATATTTCGTATAGTTAATCCACGAATGCTTTATGTTCCTCGCTTCAGGCTTTGTTACATTTATTCATCTATAAATCCCCTAGAGATTGAAAGACTTCGTTGTCGACTTCAAATTCTGAATTTTTACATTAGTTAATTAGGGTATTTCCATATCGAGCCACAAGGAGCCACTGTATCGAAACAACCTCGCAGTGCATTGAGAGTGAGGAAAAATAAATGAATGCGTTATTAACCTCGTTTCCTTTCTAATGTAATATATTTGGAGCTTGGGTGATGAGTGTTGAAGGTTGTTCCCGTCCTCGATGTTCTAGGGGGATTAGCCGTTCAGGCTTTCAAGGGTAGGAGGGAAGCGTATAGACCTCTTAAGAGTGTTCTCTGCGAAACGGCAGAGCCCTTAAGTGTTGCCAAGGCTTTCGCCTCACTAGGCTTCAAAGACCTTTACCTCGCCGACCTAGACGCCATCCTTAAAAAGAACCCGGATTACACGCTCTACAAACGTATAGCCACGGAAACAGGTCTACATCTTCTCGTGGACGCTGGGGTAGACGCATTCGATGAAGCTGAGAAGATTCTTTCAAGCGGGGCTTCAAAGGTTGTTGTTGGAACGGAAACTTTAACAAACCCGGAACTCGTGAGACACCTTGTTGAAGCCTTAGGGAAGGAGAAGGTTATCGTTAGTATAGATCTGATGGGTGGGAGGGTTCTAAGTAAAGCTGAGGCTTTAAGGCGTATGGAACCCCGATCGGTTGCTGGGATGTTTCAACGCATGGGTGTAATCCAGGGTATCGTCCTCGACCTTTCAAGGGTAGGTTCTGAGGATGGACCAGACTTTCATACCCTTGAACTGGTTGTTGTCGAAAAGGAGTTTTCAACGATCGCTGGCGGCGGGGTTCGCGGCTTAGGTGACTTAAATACATTAAGACGGATGGGTGTATCCGCCGTCCTCGTTGCAACGGCGCTTCATACAGGTATGATCTCGATGGAAAAATTGAGGGAGGGTCGTTTCATTTAAAGCCTGTATCAGGCTTCAACGAGGGTTTCGGAGCTCCTAACACCTTCTAACCCGTTTATCCGAGCGGAGACCTCGGCTACATCGTTGTTGTTTCGGGCTTCAATGAAGGAGACGATGTCAAACCTTCCATAGGTGACGTAAGCCTTCTTAACCTCCTTCATCTGCTTCACGGCGATGAGGACCTGTTCAAACTTAATAGGGCTTGCCTTTATGAGGATACACGCGTTTACCATACGCTACACCTCCTTACATCTCCACCTCAACAAGTGTTTCTGTGAAAACGACGCCGCTGAGCCTGCCAAATCTAATGACGAGGTTGCCAAGCGCTTTAAAGCTTTCCACCTCAACATCCAATACGATGTCATACCTCCCTAGTACTGGGAAGACCTTCCTAACCTCCTTGAACTGCATAACCCTTTCGACGACATCTCCGTACCTACCATGTTCGCTACGGATGAGAATACACGCCGACAACATAGCTTCCACCTATGTACGATACAGCATCCGGGATATTAATAGGATTCGGTTAACCAAGCCGTGAGTGTAACTAGGAAACTGTTTAACGATGTGTTTAAAGTGGCTTTTTGCCGGTATTCAAGTCTATGAGGCTCTGAAAACTCTTATCAACTATTTCAGCAGGCTTTTCAGCAGAGCCACTGTTCTCGGTATAGCTGTTTTAGGGTCCTCGGCGCCCTCGTATTCAATGGAGAGATAGCCCTTATAGCCTGAAGACTCTAAGATGCGTATGATCCTGTGGTAGTCGAGGCGTTTCTCACCTTCAGGTGTTACTTCATATGATTTAGCGTGGACGTTAACGGCTAGGTACGCTGTTTCCTCAATGCTTCTATACGTGTCCGCCACGTAATTTCCCACATCAAGGGTTTGCCTAAGCCATTCAGATCCTACGGCTTCGATTATACTTGAAACCCCTGCGGTGGTTGCCGTGATGCCCCCGTGGTTTTCCAGGGCGAGGACCACCCCATCCTCCTCAGCATAGCCTACACATTCTTTGAGGGCTTCAACTGTCCATTTGAAGGCATCCTCGTCGCCGTACCCCTGAGGCGTCTTACCAGCGAAGACCCTTAGGTATGGGGCTCCAAGCCTATAGGCTATGTCAACCCACTTCTTCACCGACTCAACTTGCTTAACTCTTTCACTTAAGTCTGGGAAGCAGAAGTTGTTGCCTACAGCCGCGCCTGAGATGTCTAAACCGTTGGAAAAAACCATTCTTTTAAGCCTATTAAGGTAACTGGCTTCCACGCTTGGGAAGTAGTAGGCTGTAAGCTCTACACCATCCAATCCAATGCCGGAGCAGGTGGCGATAAAATCTTCAAGAGTCATGGCTCCAGTGGAAAGATACTTGCGGTATGAGTAAGCCGTACACCCAACTCTCATCGCTGAGCCCTGCTGTTAAATCGTGCTACGCCTTATTTAACTACAGTGTCTTTTTCCCAAGTCCTAATATACACGTTCGAACTTTAAAACAGGGAACACACGTGGTTTTTCACTGTCTATTCTGCCTTAAGCCTCGCCAGCTCATCGGCTAGGAGCGGGAGGAATGTGCCGACATCTGATATGATGCCTATGGCTTGAGCGGTCCCACGGTCTAGGAGCTTGGTCGGTACCGCGGCATTGATGTCTACACACACGGTTTTCACCGTTGACGGTAGGAGGTTTGCCACCGCGATGGAGTGCAGCATTGAAGCAAGCATCAAGACCAACTCAGCGCCGTTTAAGATCTCCCTATATTTCCTCTGTGCCTCAACACTGTCCGTTATCACATCGGGTATAGGTCCGTCGTCTCTGATGGAGCCTGCGAGTGTGTATGGAACCGAGTTGACGATACACTCGAACATGATACCCTTCTTCAAGATCCCTTTCCGAACGGCTTCCCTCAGCGAACCGGCTTTCATAACCTCGTTGATGGCCGCGAGGAGGTTCCTGTTCCCCTTCAAGGTTGAGGAGCCGTTTTCAAGGGATATTCCCAAGGATGTTCCATAGAGGGCTGATTCAACGTCGTGTACGGCGAGGGCGTTACCCGCTAGAAGCGCGTCTACGTAACCCAATCGGATCATACGGGCTAATGGCTCAGCGGCGCCTGTATGGACAACCGCGGGACCGGCTACCACAACGATCTTCCCCATCCCCCGTTTCACCGAAGCAATGTCCTTCGCTATCTGCCTAACCACTGAAGCCGATGGCTTCTCCGACGATGTTCTACTACTCATAAACTCGAAGATACCTGTTCCATGCCTTGGATACTCCGGTGGTTTAACCCTAACCCCAGCCTCCCCAACCATTACGAGTTCTCCGCGTTTAACCTCAACTATGGATTTACATACAGCCTTAGGACCGTCTAAGTCTATTACGATCGCTTTATCCATGGCTTGACGCTCAACCCTAACCCATTGACCTTTAACGAAGACCTCGGTCGCGTGGTTTGTTGTAGAGTAGAAATCGTCTGGAAGCACGCTGTCTGAGGGTGCTGGTACAAGCCGAGCCTCAACAACCCTCGGCTGTGAAGCCCCCAACCGGTAAAGCTCCTGAAGCATGAACTCAAGGTGCGCCCGCGTCCTCCCCTTCAACAAGAGCTTAGCGTAGCTGGGCTCAGTCTTACGTTTACCTATGCGGAATTCGAGAACTTCGAAGTCGCCTCCGAGGTCCATGATCCTGTCAAAGATCTTCGTAAGGATCATGGAGTCGATGAGGTGTCCTTCAACCTCAACTTCTTCACTAAGTGCTTCCTCTTCACTTGAGGGATTGTGGAAAGCCATAACCCTTCACTAACCACCTTCACCATGGCTTCGCAGGTAGGTTCCTATATAGGTTATACCTTCGCATAAAAACCTGTATGTTAAGTTGAGAGCGTTCCTAGGCGGTCTTTTAACTCATCTCCTTCCATTTCCGATACGTGCTGTAGTCAACATACTGCCTATGTTTGCTCTCAACTTGGTTTTTCAAAGATACACTCCGCGTTTTTTTCTCCATGATCTTGTCTGTGACCGTGAAGATGTAGGCGTCGCTTCCGGCACCTGATCCATAGCTTGTCATTAAGACCTTGTCACCTGGCTTAGCCACATCGAGGACGGTTGCCAAAGCGGCTGGGCTTGACCCTGAGTAGAGATTTCCGATATACTCAACGACTAGCCCAGGTTTAACCTTGGAGATTTCAAAACCTACTTCGAGTGCGGCTTGCACCGGGAACCTCGCGTTAGGTGAGTGGCACACCACATAGTCGATGTCACCAGGGGTTAACCCACTTTCCTCCAGGATTCTGCGCATGGCTGAAACCACGTGTTTAAAGTAGGCTGGCTTCGCTGTAAAGCGCCCACCATGTCTAGGAAACCTCTCCCCATCCCGTCGGTAGAAATCAGGGGTATCCGATGTGTAGGCTACGTAGTGGTCTAGGGTGGCGATAACGTCTCTTTTACCGAAGATGAAGGCTGAGGCACCGGCGCCTACGGTAAAATCTAGGGCATCGCCCGGCGCTGCCTGCGAATTATCTGAGCCTATAACCATGACGTATTCACCGCTGAATGTTGAATATGCAACTAGCGCTGCGGCGTCGATGAAGAGGTCTGTAGCGGCCTTACAGGCGAACTGGGAGTCGATGCCGCCTGAAAAGAAGCCGTCTTCATGTTTCTCCCCGAGTTCAAGGGTTTGGATAACCGTCGCCATAGAGGGTTTAACGGCGTATGGGGTGGACTCCGAGCCTAGAAAACACTTCTTCACGTAGCGACTGTCGACGGCTGCGTGGATTAAAGCCCTCTTCCCAGCTTCAACGGCGAAGGTTGTGGTGTCCTCATCTGGAAAGGGAACACATCGCTCTTTTACGCCAAGCCCAACCGATTCATCCGTGTTCTGAATCCTGAACTTGGGGATGTAAACCCCGTAACCGACGATCCCAGGCTTCGAGCTGCTCTCAGAGGGCTTCAAGGGTGAATACTCTTGGTATGGGTAGTAGTCGTCTTCGAAGGAGAAGGAGAGGCATGAGTAGTTTACCAACCCATCTGAAGCGTCTACGTAGAGCTTTCTAAACCTAGGAATAACGCCTCTATCTATAAACTGGGATATATCAACTTCAGGCTCAGGAGGTATGTAGTCTGTTACCCGCCCCGGTACCTTAACGTTTTCAAAGGATACGATCCCCGTTAAGAGGGAGTCTAGGTAGTTGAAACGATTTGTAGGCTTCCGTACAACTGTGCCGGAGAAGAAGGTTCCCCGGTTGTAGAAGTAGTCGACAGTCTCCATCTGGCTTTTCCGTCCTTCAGTTGTGCAGAAGAACTTCGGTGGGAAATAGGTTCGGCGACACGTCTTACAGCGTGTAGCCATAATCCTATACTCAACCAAGGCTCTTCTCAACGTGATCGGTTCACTCATGGAGATCCCTTACGAGGATGTGAACGTTGGCGATACCACCGGTGCCACCGATGTTATGGCACAACGCCACGTTCACCTCCCTATCAACCTGATGCTTCCCCGCTTCCCTCCGCAGCTGCTTGAAGCACTCATAAGCCTGTCTCACACCAGTAGCCCCAACAGGATGCCCGTCAGCCTTGAGTCCGCCTCCTGGGTTTACAACGACCTCCCTACCCTCCTTAGTGTATGGTATGTGCTTAGACCCCTTGAAGGACTCGTAGCTTTCATAGACGCCCCTCCAACCCTCACCCTTCCTGTAGAAGCCTACGTCTTCTAGGAAAAGGACCTCCTCGATGGTGAAGCAGTCGTGGACTTCAGCGAGTTCGACATCGTTGATGGTTAAATCCGCTTCCTTCAACGCCTTCCCTGCAGCTAACGTCGTAGCCTTGATCCCCGTGATGCTCTCCCTATCGTAAAGAGCAACATCGTCTGTTGCTTGCTGAGCAGCGATGATGTAAACAGGTGCATCCGTGTACTTCCTCGCCAACTCAGGTTTGGTTAGGATCAGGGCGACGGCGCCGTCTGAGATCGGTGAGCAGTGGAAGAGCCTGACCGGGTCGGAGATTAAAGCGGAGCGGTAGACATCCTCAACCGTGATCTCTTTTCTAAACTGGGCATACTCGTTGTTCACGGCGTGATGGTGGTTCTTACACGCGACCTGCGCCATGGCCTCAAGACATCTAGCGTCGCCGAGGCTGTAGTCGTGAATGTACCTCGCCATCATCACCGCGTATAAGCCTGGAAACGTGTAACCGGCGTTGAACTCGTGGGGAGCCGCGGCGAACATGAGGTCGTCGATGATCTTGCCTGAGCGGTCTGTCATCTTCTCAAAACCACCGACGAGGACTACATCGTATACGCCGGATCTGATGCCGATGCAGGCGTTGTATAGGGCTGAGCCTCCTGAGCCGCAGGCGGCTTCAGTGTTACTCATGGGAATGTTCACACCGAGCTCCCGGGACATGTACCCCGGTACAAGACCGAGCTTATTCGTAACTTGGTAGAGGAAGCTTCCGAAGTAACATGCCTGAATACTGCTTCTGTGAAGACCGTAATCCACAGACTCAGCCGCGCCTACACCAGCCGTTATAAGGAGCCTTTCAGGGTTCTCATACCAGAGTTCGCCGAACTTAGTTCGCCCCGCACCAACAATAGCCGCGCAGGGTTTATTCATCGCTCAAACAACTCCACGTAGGCTATTGAATAACGGGTTAGAACCTAATAAGTATAGCTTCTCAAAGCCTAATCTGGGGTTCAGCATGTAATACATCTGATGCTTGGGTCCGCGTAAAGGAGTTCCTCACCCTTTCTCTTCTTCAAGGTTGCTAGGAAGCGTTCAACTTGGGCATAGGATTTCTCGTATATGTGGGCACTGTTGGAGAAGTCTGTGTAAGCGCCAACCTTGAAGCCCAGTTCATCAGCCACGTGTTTCTGAAGCTGTGTTAAGGCTAGTATGTTCGATTGGGCTGCTTGGAATAGGTCCCTACTCCGCCAACTGCTTTGAAGTATGAGGACGCCGTCGTAGACCTTAAACCATAACCTCTGCAGACAAGGCGGCGCATCCAACCCAGGGTCCCTACCGGGACGCCAAGTAATGGCTTGAGCCCTCCGCGTGTAGGGAGCCTCCCTCAGCTTCCTCAGGATGTACGCGATCTGATCCATGGTTCCGCCTTCAACAGGGTAGGTGTGAAGCCTCTCATGATACGTGTAGGAGAGTTTCCCCATCCGCACGTATTCGTCGAGGGTGCCATCGAGGACCTCCTCCGTGTACCTACGGATTCCAGTAACCGCGATGAGGTCTCCTACATGCATCCTCGGCTCGGTGAAAGGCTCCTCTACAGTCATGAGGAGGGTGGCTTCCTTAGCCGCCTCATCGTACTCCGTCGGAACCTCAAGCCCTTTCCCCCAAACCTCGATAACAGCCCTCGCCCAGGTATCCGCCACGGTTTTTCCAAGAATAACGATGAGTGGCGCCCTCATAGGTCCATAACCCCTTTCTTACATAGATCAACCGCGGAGGATTTTACTCTTGTGGAACCTAGATCATGTATCAACGTTCTCATTGAATCAAACCCTCTCAGGGAGAAGGCTTTGATAAGCATCCTAAGACCGCAATGACTACTTCGCCAAGAAAGGAAGCCTTTAACCCCCCTTCAACTTCCAAGATAATATGAGCTTAACGGCTTCCGAAAAACCCTTACCGTTCTTTCCCTCAGTGACGTAGTCGGTTACACGTTTTAGAGTTTCATCAGCGTTGGCTACGGCGATCCCATAACCGACAGCTTCTAGGAGCGGGACATCGGTTTCACTGTCACCTATGGCAACTGCTTCCTCAGCTTCGACATGCATGAGTTCAAGGGCAACCTTCACAGTCCTGCCTTTGTCTATATCTCTTTCGATGATGTGATAGGCGTAACCACTATCCCATAGCTTCACCGAGGGAAACCTTTCTAAAACCTTAACTAATCGACTCTTAACAACGGTTCTCCGTAGAGCGACATCCACGTAGCGGAACGGGTTGGAAGAAGACTCAACGATTCTCCTACCGAAGACCTCCTTCAAAGCATCTAAAGCCATCAAGGCTTCAACCCTATCTCCTAAAATCCTAAGTTCACCATTATACTCAACAACCCCGCCACCCTCACAGATAACCGCTCCGCTGCAGCCTATGTAAGCCCTTAAGGTTCGCATAACGCATAGAGCATTTCCAGACGCCAAGGTTACGGGAATCCCGAATCTTTCAATGAACCTAACCGCCTTAATAGCGGGGCAGGAAAGTCTATAGCGTTTATCTGTGAGCGTCCCATCCACATCTGTTACGAGGGCTTTAACCTTCATACGAATCCCTTATAGGCTAATATGCTTCAACGCATAAATCCATCGTTTCCCCAGGGTTGGAGTTGGATAAAAACCCTGCCTTAAAACCGTTTACAAAAGCTTCCAGTAGAATATTCGAGGTTGGCGAGGACATTTTCTACTCGCTTTATAAGCAGATGTTTGACGTTGCACCCTTACCACCCACACCTTGACAGTCGTTTAAATGACCCCTTCTGTACATATAACAAGGCTTGGGCTGTCTCATGGAAAAAAATAGGAGAGGGGAAGCCTAGGCTCGTTGTGGCGTTGCGACAATTGTTCTGATTCGTCTCTTCGCAAGATAGTACGTTGTGAAGAGCACGGTGGCGATGATGGTGACTGCAATGAGGGGACGTAACGCTAAGAGGTCCTGAGGCAGGATCAGTGAAACGGTGGCTAATGTCGCTACTAAGCCTATGACTGGGTCTTGAGAAACGGAGTTGTTGAAGTGGGGTAGCCCTAGTTGGTGGGCGAAGGCGATGTAGTGTCTCCATGTCCGTTCTCCCTCCATCCCCGGATAGGTTCCTCTCACGCAAACACCTTCAGGTATTGGAACGGGTGTAGGGATGAGGAAGAGGGGGTGAAGGGCTGTTTTAACTACGTTGGTTTGGTTAACACCGTCGACTGTCGCGTTAGGGTTGTATGACACGAAGGCTTTAACCCTATCTGTGGCGTTTTCGGATATAGTGAACGTAGGTGCGCTTACTTCTTCGTCTTCGTCGAAGCCATGGAAAGGTTTAGCTCCTAGCTGTACAACGGGGGTTTCCTTACTGTAATACTGGATAGACGAGATCATGGCCAGCTTCACGTTTGTCCCTGAGACCCAAGTGATGCCGCTTAAATTGAAGTCGTATTTAACCACTGGATTCTCCGGAAGCAGCTGGATGTGGTAGCTGAAGTAGATGTTGACGGTGGTGGGTTGTGCCAGATACCTAAGCCCTAAAAACTCATGCTCAGAGTCATGATGCCATGGTATTGAGGGTACAGATGCTGAGACATTCCATAAATACTCGTAGGTTTCATACGCTGAGCCGTTGGGAAGGGTTACAGTTATGTTCCTAGACGTTAGGGGGCTAACGTCCCAGCGTAATGGACTTCGATTTTCTACTAGATTGAATGCGGGGGCGAGGCAGTAGATTCGGAGAGGTTTATCGATGAGGTCATCCCATTCGATGTCGACGTCATCGATCTCCTCATCAGATTCATGATGACCCCTAGTCCAGAGGTTGAAGAGTCCATCAACGTTCATGTCTTTATATTGGAGCAGGTAAAGGGGCGTGTATGTGATTGAGAAGTCTAAGGTTTCATTAGCAAAGTACTTCGTCATCTGAAGCATCGGTGGGGTGTCGAAGATAAACCTCCCAGTCATTCCTCGTAAGGTCCAGTTTATGCCCCGCTGCCATATGAAGAGATAAACGATTTTCCCTCCATCCGTTGTGTTCACCGTGATCTTGTAGCCTGAAAAGGAGTTTGTTAATACATCGGTGATGACAACTTGTGGCGCTGAAACTGCCGAGGAGGCCTCGGCGAAGGTGAAACGAGTCGCTGACCCTAATAGAGTGAGCGCGACAACAACGGTGGTTATGGCTGTTAATTTCCTCACGTAGTTCTCCTCCTTTCCCCAGATTTTATTAGCTTTTTTCAGGTTTTAAGCGTTTTCTTTCTATTTTTTAGTAAAATAAGTCTTCAAGTTCTTCGAATTCCTGTTCGGAATTCTAGAGCTGGAGGGAAAGGGCAAATCCAACGGCTATGTAAAGGACAATCATAGTTACAAGAGCCGCCTTCTCCATTCGCAGTCCCTTAGCCATCGAGACGGCGGTTGTCAGGAGAAAGAGGGAGTACGCCGCGGAGATGAGCATGAGGAGTCGAGCGGAGAGGAGGCTCAGTGGTATGACATAGGTTCGGCATAGAACCCAGATGGTTGGGAGGGTTAGGGATGGTAGAACCGCGTAGGAGGAACCCACGATGAGACAGCCAGCCCCCGCCAAAGGTCTACGGTAGAGGATGAACGGTAAGAGGTTTCCTAGGATGTTGATCGCAGCCCAGCCAGCTATGAATAGGGCTGCGGTTAGAAGCGGGGGTAGCGTTGGCTTGTCACTGAAAAGAATGATGATGGGCAGAAGTTCTGCGTTGTATGTGATCCAAGACCCATAGATGAGGATGGTTATGGCTGATGGCAGCGAGAGCTTCGGAGAGGCGTAAAGGTAGGAGAAAAGCCCACGTAGAATGAAGACCCTCGACAGGAAGACCATCCAACCGGCTGGCCTCTCAGCATCAACGCCGAGGGAAGCTAGTTTCTCCTCCCCCTCGATGAGAAGCCTGTAGGCAACTTCACCCTCACGTGTGAGGATGTATCTCTTATCCATGTCCTGCGCGACTAAGCCCTCCATGAGGTCTAGGTTGTAATAAAGCGTCCCAACGCTTACGCTAAGCGCTGATTTCAAGTCTGTGAAGCTTACAGCCCTCCTCTCACCTAAGACCTTAAGTAAACGCCTCCTCAAGGGATGACCTAAAACGGTGTAGAAACGTGAGGCCTCACTGTCCAAGGTGGGCATCTCTCCACGAATAACCCACGGAGTCTATTTAAGTGATGTTAGGAAGCCCCTATAACCATCAAACTCAGCCTTACCAAAAGGGTGCAGCGTGCCTAATTGAGGCTGGCTACGCGTTCGATCTGACGTTTGCATAGGAAAACATCGATTGCACCATAACCTGAGAAAATCTCGATCACGAAGGGGATTTTCCTTCCCTTGAACATGTTGAAAAGAGGAGCGAGTTCGAGGTCGCCAAGTCCAACTATGAGGTTCTTGAAGCGTAGGTCCCGTGTGACGTCGTTTATATGGACGATGAAGGTGTGCTCAGCCAGCTTGGAAGCGAACTGAGCAACGTTGAAGTCTTGCGTCGCCGCAGCTGCCACATCAAGGCAGACTCCGAGGTTGGGGGAGCCCACCTGCGCGATGACGCTTAGGATCTGCTCAGGAGTTCTAAGAAGCTTCTTTGATCCCTGCTCACCGTTCTCTAAGGCGAGTTTTACAGCCTTATGTTCCGCGTGGTGGCACAGCCTTGAACAGGCTTCGGTCAACGCAGCGAACGAGACCTTGCCATGGTTGAACACGGAGGGAGTGAAGCTCACAATGTCTGCGCCAAGGTTTGAGGCAAGGTCCACAACCTCCCTAACCCTACGCTCAGTCTTCGCCAAGCTATCAGGACTTTCCATAGCTAGGGCACCCGCCTCGATGCCTACAACCTCCAGGAACTTCCGCGAACGAAACTCTTTGATCGTGGCAACGTCTTCCGGTTCGATGCCCTTCAGCTCAGTGAGTTTCACTATGTCCCTCAACCCGCGGGGTGCATCTGGAACCTTCAAGTACTCAACGTCGATATACCGGAAACCCAGGCTTACGATATCTTTTAACCAAACGGGGAAGGGGTCCTTAGCATTATGGGTTGAGGCGGCTATGATCACCCTGAACAGCCCCTTTTAATGCCATAGAACTACTTGTTTCCACATTTAAAGCTTCCACGTCTGAAAAAGGTTGATACAGCTAAGGAGGGATATATAAATAAATAGTTTTGTCGATGCCTGTAGTTTTTAAAGTTTAGGTATTGGTTTAGAGGTGGTTGAGAATGGTCGTCGTAAGAAGCACGTATTATTTTGAGAAACCCGGCAGCGAGAATACCGATATGCTCCTCGAAGCTGTGAAGGCTAGGGTTAAGGAGCTTAACCTGAGACATATGGTTGTGGCTTCGACGACGGGTATGACAGGGTTTAAGGTTGCTGAGCGATTCAATGACCTGAAGGAAGCCCTCAAACGTTGTTATAGTAACCCATGCAGGTGCCTCAGAGTACAGCAAAGAAGACAGGGAGAAGCTTCAGGCAAGCTGGGTGAAGATGCTTACATGCCCCCATGTGTTCAGCTGGGGCATCGGCGATGCCTTCCGCGGAAAATACCAAGGCTACTCACCAGACCGTGTGGCAGCGGAAGCCCTCAAACGTTTCAGCGAGGGATTGAAGGTCGCGGTTGAGATCATGATGATGGCGACAGATGCTGGGTTAATACCTGAGGGGGAGGATGTCATAGCGGTTGCCGGTACAGGAAGAGGCGCGGATACAGCTATCATCCTCAGGTCAGCGTATACAAGGAACTTCCTGACCTTGAAGATCAGGGAGATCGTTGCCATGCCTCGATAGATCCCTCCCGTTAACCCACTGTTTTCACCATTGTAAAGCCTTACCCGCCAACCTAACAAAGCTTTTAAACAATGCATGGTTTAGCTATCTCCGGGATTGAGCGTCTTGACCACGGTTACGGAGGAGAGAACTTCCCAGATATCGGGGTTCTACAAGCTAACACCATTGGAGAGAGCGGGAGTTGTGAAAGCCTTCTCAGCCTTAACTGACGACGAGGTTAGAATGTTACAGACAACGGGCGCCCTTGAACTCGACCTAGCTAATCGTATGATCGAGAACGTCGTCGGAGCTATGCCGGTTCCCTTAGGCATCGCCGTGAACTTCCTCGTAAACGGGAAGGACTACCTTATACCTATGGCTATCGAGGAGCCCTCTGTCGTCGCGGCGGCTAGCAACGCGGCGAAGATGGCGAGGGATAAAGGCGGCTTCACAGCCTTCTGCACGGAGCCCATCATGATCGGTCAGGTTCAAGTCTTAGATGTAGTAGACCCCTATGGGGCGAAGATGCGGATCCTGTCGTCTAGAGAAGAGATCCTTAAGAAAGCAAATGAACAGGACCCAGTCCTCCTGTCTGTAGGCGGGGGAGCTAAGGACATTCAAGTGAAGGTTTTAGACTCCCCAATCGGGCCTATGGTCATAACAGAACTCCTCGTCGACGTTAGAGACGCTATGGGAGCCAACGCCGTGAACACCATGGCTGAAGCCGTCTCCCCGCTTATCGAAGCCATCACAGGCGGTAAGGTATATCTAAGGATCATATCGAACCTTGCCACGAAGAGGCTGGCGCGGGCTAAAGCCGTTTTCTCTAAGGAAGCCTTAGGCGGAGAGGATGTTGTTGACGCGATTACATACGCCTACGCCTTCGCAGCCACTGACCCATACCGCTGCGCAACACACAACAAAGGCATCATGAACGGTGTAATCGCAGTCGCCTTGGCTACGGGCAACGATACAAGGGCTTTAGAAGCTGGAGCCCACGCCTACGCAGCGCATGCAGGATGCTACAACCCCCTTACAACTTGGGAGAAGAACGTTGACGGTGACCTCGTTGGAACCATCGAGATGCCCATGGCTGTTGGAACTATAGGCGGAGCGACAAAGGTACACCCCATAGCGAAGATCTGTTTAAAGATCTTAGGAGTTAAATCGGCATCCGAGCTCGGTGAAGTCATGGCATCAGTAGGTTTAGCCCAGAACCTCGCAGCCTTAAAAGCCCTCTCAACCTTAGGCATCCAGAGAGGGCATATGAAGCTCCACGCTAGAAACGTAGCAGTTATGGCTGGGGCTACAGGCGACCTTATAGACAAGGTGGCGGCTAAAATGGCTGAGGAAGGAAGGGTTAGACTGGACAGGGCTCGTGAAATACTGGAACAGTTCAAGAAAGAAGGTTAAAGTACAACAACCTCATCTTCCCAAAAATGACACTTAAAAATCCATATAAGCTTGCAACGTATTTTTCCCTCATCTTCCTATTGGAGAGATGGAGTTAAACGTTGGAAAAAAAGTTTATAAACGTGTTGGTTAAAAACGATGAGAAATTCGTGGACACGGATAATTCTATAGAATAGTTAAGCTTATACGTCTTCCTAAGGCTTTGGTGAATGATGTGGTTGAACGTTGAGTAAGCTTAACATAGCTCTTGTTGGCTGCGGAGGTATGATGGGGGCGCATGTGATCGGGTATAGAGACCTCCACCTCAAGGGTTTAACGGTTTTCGATGTGAAGGCCACATGCGATTCCCTGGAAAGCGCAGCCGTTGGGAAAGCTGAGGCGTTGGCAGCCTTTCAAGGTTTTAGACCCCGCGTATACACGAACCTCTACGACATGCTCAAGAATGAAAGCCTTGACGCCGTTGACATAGCCCTTCCCCATAACATGCATCATACAGTAGCGGTTCGATGTCTAGAAGAGGGGTTAAACGTTATCGTTGAGAAGCCCCTCTCCATAACTATGAGGACGGCTAAGCTTACTATAGAGAAGGCTGAAAAGCACGGTAAGGTACTCGCCGTAGCTGAGAACTACAGGCGTACAACCGAGAATAGGGCTGCCTGGTGGGTCTTAAAGCAGGGTCTCTTAGGTGACCCTAGGATGATAGTGTGGGCAGCAGCTGGCTGGGGTCCTAAGCCATGGGGTTGGAGGGAGGACAAGTATGTGGCTGGTGGAAGCTGGGTTTTCGACGGTGGAGTTCATCTCTCAGACCTTGACAGGTATCAGTTGGGGAGGGAAGCGGTGGAAGTATACGCTGTTCAGGACACTTTTGACCCTGTTAAAGAAGGTGTTACCGTGACTGTTGACGACGTGACTATGGCTATAATAAGGTATGAGGGGAGAGTATACGCGCAGTGGTTGTGGTCGAGGGCAGCTCCAGGTAAACCGAACAACATAAGGATAGTGTATGGTTCCAAGGGCTCGTTAGACGGTGAAGGATTAAACGTTCAGAAGGAGGAGAGCATTGAATCCTACCGTATGAACACTCTCGTCGCTAAGATGATGGAAGACCTTAGCACTGAGGAAAAGGGGAGATGGTTTCCAGGGGATGTTAAAGATTCGGTTGCCACAGAGCTCTACGACTTCTACGACTCCGTCGTCAACAGGCGTAAACCCGAGGTTGATGGATGGGAGGGCTACAAGGACATGGCTATACCATTAGGATTCTATGAGTCAAAAGTCCTTGGTAGGAACGTGAACGTAAGAGATGTTGAGGAGCTTAGGGTCGAGGAATATCAAAAGGAGATCAATGAAAAACTCAATGTAATATGAAAAAACACGTCTACTAAAGTCAGGTATTCAAGCTGATCCTACATCAACTCATACATCTAAAGTCTCAGACCTATGCTACCTAATTAAACTTTGACGCTTCAAGCTCTGAGCGATTGATTAAGGCCAATTTACTCTTAAACTCGTAAAATTTATTCTTCTTAAATGCGGGTGGGACGAGCATGTTTATCTTAGGTTAAAACTTATTGGTTTAGAGAAAGTTTTAAAAATATTTATTAAGATCGAATTTAAAGCTGTCGTCTGGTTTCCTAGTAGATCACCTTATACAAAATTGAGCGCAGATGTAAAAAAGCTTATTCTATCCAAGGGTAAAGTAGGTTCATGGAGGGCAGGGAAAAATGTCTGAGAAAGTGTTGGAGTTTGAAAGGCTTATAAAAGCTGAAGTCATCCAGAGACGGGAAGAAGGTTGCGATGTAAGGGAGATTGAGGGTAAGCTATTAAGTTTACGGGAAAAAGACTGCAGGGACTTCGACAGCCTCTACGATGAGTTACAAAAACTAGACCCAGTCCAAGATTTCCCGTTTAAAGAGCCCTTAACCTTCATGGAGATAAAGGCCAGTAAACCCAGAGGCTCCCGTAGCTTAGGTGTTACCTTTACTGAGGAAGAGCTGCTTGACAGGATACACGGGGCTTGGCTTGGACGCTGTGCAGGCTGCCTCCTAGGTAAACCCGTGGAGGGATGGTCGAGGGAAAGGATCGAAGCCTACCTAGGGCTTGCTGACGCCTACCCACTAAGCAACTACTTCCCAGTAATCAAGCCCATACCTGAGGGTTACCCGGCAAGTCTTATGGAGGATAAGTGTACGTTGGGAAACATCGAGTACATGGTCCGCGACGATGACATAGATTACACAGTCATGGGTTTACACATCCTCGAAAGTCGTGGACTCACCTTTACAACCGAGGATGTGGGGTTCGAGTGGTTAACTCATATCCCGTATCTCTGCGTCTACACAGCTGAAAGTATGGCTTACAGAAACCTTGTTCTTGGCTTACAGCCCCCAGCCACAGCGACTTATAGGAACCCGTACCGAGAGTGGATAGGCGCCCAGATCCGCGCCGACATGTGGGGTTACGTGACACCAGAGATGCCTGAGCTAGGTGCTGAGTTCGCCTACCGAGACGCTTCCCTGTCCCATGTGAAGAACGGTGTTTATGGCGCCATGTTTGTGAGCGCCATGCTCTCCGCAGCCTTCGCCGTCGAAGACTTAGAAGAAGTTGTTAGAATAGGTTTATCCGAGATCCCTAAGGGCTCAAGGTTATCCGAAGCCATAAGGGACACGATGGATTGGAGTCGAAGCTTCAGTGATTGGCGTCAGACATGGGTTAAGGTTATGGGGAAATATGGGCGTTACCACCCAGTGCACACAATCAACAACGTTGCTATGGTAGTGATAGGGCTCTTATACGGTGGCGGAGACTTTGAGAAAAGCATCGCGACGAGTGTTATGTGCGGCTTGGACACAGACTGCAATGGTGCAACGACGGGCTCAATCTTAGGCATGCTCCTCGGAGCCAAGAAGCTTCCAAGGAAGTGGACATCTCCATTAAACGACAGGGTTCTAAGCTATGTCTCAGGCTTCGACGACAGCCGTATATCAACCCTCGCAGAGCGCACAGTTACGGTAGCTAAAGCGAACTCTTTAAGCGAGTTGGGCTAAGCAGGGAAAGCACGTTGTAGCAGATACCAATCTAGTAATAAGTCAACTTATAAAAGGTAATAAAGGGTCTACATGTGAGTTAATCCAAATAAAAAAATGGGGGGACTAGACCTTGGTTGGGTCTAGCCTACGGTTTGGAAGCGTGGCTCAAGCTTCTTCAGGGTTTCAACGATGCCTGTGTACTCCAGCTCCTCGGGGCCGAGGATAGCTGGGGATATGGGGCCGTTTCTCCGGATGTATTCAGCCATCTGTAGTGCCGTTCTCCGTGAATGGTCGAATGCGGTGTCTTCGAAGAGGTCCGCAGGCTCACCTAGATGCCCGTAGCTGAGTTGGAAGCCTAGGGCTACCACCCTCGGTGGTCCGTCGAAGTAGGTGCATCGGCTGTCTTTGAGGCCTACAGGCATGAGGGGTCCGTGATGCGAGCCTTTGATGAAGGCGGAGTTATGCGGCTCCAGCCTTACTCATCCAGCCCGCAACGAAGTGTGGTGTGAAGAAGGGTGCCAGAGCCTCACCACTAGCCCAGGATGCTACCTCCTGTACAGCCGGGAGGCCGTGCTGACACCTTACTATGCACACCGGGTCGTCTTTTCCAACGTATCTGCCAGCGATGAGAGATAACCTCGTTGTGCTCGCCACAGCGGCTAAGAGTTTATCGGAGGACCGGTAGACCCTTTCCACGATGTACCGTCCCGTCGTCCCTATGAGGGCGAGGAGGTCGTAGATCTCCGCTGGGCATGCGAGGTCCACAACCTTACCCTTAACGACGTCCATAACGCGGAACGTGAAACCCCCATGCAATGCAGGGTCGATGACGAGGCCGGCTGTGTTCCATGCGTCTGCGAAAACTTTGTAGAGCACATAGTTCCAAGCTCCAGGCTCTGTCTTATCAGCGGCGAAGACTATGATTGGCTCGCTTCTACGCTCCTCGACCTCCATCTCAGCCACTCCAGGACCCATGCCTTTCACGTTGCCTGAGAAGGCTTCCGATAAGAGGTCCTGCCCAGCAGCGTAGAGCCTCAGCGGTTTCGAAACCTTCTCCGTGACATCTTTGAAGATTCCCCAGGCTAGTCCATGGATTTCAGCGTTGTTCTCACCCTTACGGTGAGTCATGAGGAGTTCAAGGTCGTCGCCTGCGTTGAAGACGTAATAGTCGATGATGAGTCCCTCAGCCTTAGCCTTTGCCAGGTGTTCCCTTGCCAAATCCATCTGCTTCGGATGGACGATGTGATGCCCCGCTAATGAACCGACATCTGCCTTTATAAGCGAAACCGTTGTCTTGACTTTTTCCGACATTTTCCCACCTCTTTTTATTTAGCTAACGAGGGAATGAACCCTCTTAAAGCTTTCCATAAATCATCTTATGGAAATGGAAAAAATCTGAGAGAGAACAAGAAGACTTCCTACGGTAACGAGAAGGGTGTTTTATACTTGAGAAAATCGGCTCTGCATTTCTACCTGACATGTTCTTAAACGTAGATTTATCAACTGCGCAGTCTTCTAATATACCGGTCGGCTTTGAAGCGGTCTCATTCCCTTCTCCCCCTTGTCGTATTATCACTCTTTCTTCTATACGGGGCGCCAGCAGGCTGGGCGGATAGGGGTTCAATGTCCCTAACGCCTAACGTTTCGGTTTATGAACCGGGACAGAAGGCGGTGATAGCATGGAATGGAACTGAGGAAATTTTAATCCTCTCCACAGATGTGACGGCGACTGGGAAGACATTAGCTCTGGAGATTATGCCTCTGCCCTCCAACCCCAAAGCGATAGAGCCGGCGAGCTTCCAATCGTTCACCGTGCTTCAAGAACTGATATGGAGATATGCCCCTCAAAATTACAGAGACTTGGGCGGAAAGGGTGTGGAGATCACATTCCATAAAAAGATTGGGGCTCATGATGTAACGATCATCCGTGCTAGCAACGCTTCAGAACTTATCTACTGGGCTGAAGACTTCCTGAGAGAAAGCGGAATACGACAAAGATTCACGTTGCACAGCTTTACATCTGTCATCGAGGACTACATGGCTAGAGGCTTCCGCTACTTCGTCCTCGACTTGATCACGGTTACACCGGAGCCGAACAGTGTCAACCCCATTCTATACAGGTTTGAAACAAGCTTCCTATACTATCCGTTGAAGATTTCATCTCCAGTACCCGGAGACACCAAAATCATCGTTTTCCTGCTTACTGATGGGAAGATCGAAAGCCCGCCCTACTACCCTATCTATCATCCACTCAGACTGGCAAGCTTCCGCAGCCCCAGCAGATGGGAGCCAATCCAGTTAAACCTCGCAAAGGGTGAACTCAGCCTCATCGACCTTAGAATAGGTGAACTGTTCAAGGACAACGCTTGGCTGACAGTGTTGGAATACGATGGTTCCATGGATGGGTTAACAAGAGACCTCGTGATCATGAAGATGAACGTTGCAAACCCAAACGGCACTTACCCGATGCTGCTGGGTGGAGCAATAGGTGCGCTTGGCACGTTGACCGTTGTGGCTACAGTGCTACTCATAAGAAGAGCCGCGCAAGCGAAAATGATGTTAAACCCTAAAAAGAGCAGTGAAGCATTCTAGGTATGAGGGCTTCTAGGCATCAACCATTAAAGCAGAACGCGTTTAAGGTTCAGAACATTGTTGAACCACGAAGCAGTGGGTTCTTTAATGTGTAGTCTACTACCCATGTTGGACTTCCTTAACTTCCCGTTGCGCTAGGCTCCTTTCAATCAATAAGGCTATGTCTACTCTTTTCTCAGCTTCCACGACTTCCTTAAGGCTTGCATGGGTTCTCGGACTCCTTGGGAAAGCAGTGCAGCCTTTAGCTGGGCTTATTGAAATGGTGAAGGTACCTATCTTCCTCGCCAAGTCTTCCACTTCAGTTTTATCCATGCCTAGCAGAGGTCTTAGGACAGGAAGCTGCGCTTTCAGCGCCGTTCCTAGGACGAGGAGGTTCCTAGATGTTTGGCTTGCATGCTCTCCCAGGATCTCGCCTGTAACGATGCCCTCACAATCTTCCTCAACGGCGATGTGCTCAGCCATACGGTACATTAATCGTTTACAGAGAAGGCAGGTTAGGTTTCGAGGACATTTCACTACCATTTCGTTGAGGTTTTCACCATGGGGGATCACGTAGAGGTAAACCCTACGGTGAGGGATATAGTCGCAAAGCTTCTTAACCGCGTTTAAAGACCGCTGTCTCGCAGCTTCATCTGTATACGGTCGATTATCGAAGTAGATGAACACGGGTGTGACGTCTTTTCTTATCATCAGCCACGCGGCGACAGGAGAGTCGATCCCGCCTGAGATGAGGCATACAACCTTCTCCTTTGAAGCTAACCCTCTCATAAATACTCAACCTCAACGGTTTGCACAGAACCATTTAACCATTGATACGCCTCTAAGCAACCATCTACGGTAGACATGATCAACCACACGATGGGATTTAACGCAATGTACTTTACGTCGATGCTTGAAGGCGACGAAGGGGTGGGATGGGAGTGGAATACGCCGACAACCTCCTTCCATTCCCTCTCAGCTTGTCTAAGGATCTTGTATAGGGTTTCAGGGTCTACGGTAAATCGAAGCGGTGAGTCCTTCACGTTCTCTGTTGTACAGATATCTGTCACCATGACTGTAATGCCTTCAACTCTCCCAAGTAGGAGAGCGCAGGCTTCCATAGGCATAACCCCTTCAGCTACCCTCCTTAAGGTTTCAAGATGCTCTCTACCTAAACACATCATTTTTATCTTCTGAAGCATACGGTGTCTAATTTGTTTCCCTCATATGTCATATGGTATAAACCTTTAAAGGCATCTCAACCAGCGTAGAGGATTTACGTAAATCAACTTTTTACTAGACAATTCGAAACGCACAGGGATTTTTTCAAGTCACTTAGTCCCAATATTAGCTGTTTCCCCATAAAGAGCTTTAACATATGTAGGCGTCGGTGTTGGCGTTTATCTCTCGAGGATGAAGAGCTTTGTCGGTACAGGAACCTCCTTGACCTCTTGGATCAACATCTCCATCCTCTCCCCCACAGCTAGGGCAGGTCCCTCTCCAAGGATTTCCTTAGCCCTAGAGAGTTTATCCATCCTCTCAGCGTACACTGTGAGAAGCTTTTCCTTTTCTTTTACCCTGTCACCGAGTTTCCTATGAAGCATAACCCCGGCTCCTTTGTCCTTCGGGGCTCCAGCCGCTCTAGCGGCTTCCACGAGCCTTGCGTTATCAACCCAGAGAACCCGTCCTGCCTGTTGGGAATAGACTTCAAGCGTATGTGAGCCTACCTTGATATCCTCGGGTCTAATACCTGGGTTTCCTCCCTGTTCACCGATGATCTCTCTCAATTTTTTCTCAGCCTTACCTGACCTCAGCACATCCAAAGCTATTTGCTGTCCATCCTGTATTCCAGTCATCTCGAGGAGTATGCCTGCGATGTGAGTTGCCTTGTTCACGATGTCCGTGCCTAGAATCTGATTCATTAAAGTTGATAGGGCTTCTCTGGCTTCGAGGGCGGGTCCAATGGCATAGCCTACAGGTTGCTCCCCGTAGGTGATAGCGCATTGAACCCGCATATCAAGCCTCTTCCCGAGTTCAATGAAGTCTTTAGCCAGGAAGTTAGCTTCTCCTATGGTCTTCACCTTTGTACCTCTACCACAAGGTATGTCGATGACGATTACGTTCGCTCCCACAGCCTTCTTCTTACCCATAATCGATGGGAGTAGGAGTGGGTCGATGGAGAGGGGATGCTCAACTTGGAGGAAGATATCGTCGGCTGGAGCTAGGTATAGGGCTCCACCCCAGATGAGGCAGCCGTTCGTTCTCTCAACAACCCGCCGCATCTCGTTAATGTTTAAGCTGACTGGCATGAGAACTTCAGCCCTGTCAGCCGAGCCAGCGGCGGAGGTTATGGCTCTGGAAGAGGTCTTAGGTATGGTTAATCCACATGCTGCTACTATGGGAACGACGAGAAGGGTGGTTTTATCCCCGGGAACCCCGCCCACCGAGTGCTTGTCGACGACCAACAACCTGTCAAGTTTCAGGCTTTCCCCAGTTTTCACCATAGCCATAGAAAGACTTGTCGCTTCATCGAGGTCTAAGCCAAGGTTGTGGAGGGCGGTGACGAAGGCTGCGATTTCGATCTCGCTGAGGTTCCCCTTCACAACATCGCTTACGATCTCTATGATCTCATCTGATGTCAACTTCCTGCCGCCGAGTTTCTCCCTTATGTAGTGAAGGGACTTCGGGGCACCAGCTATGTTAACCTCAACTTCAACGTCTTCCTCCAAGCTTAGGTACGACCTAACCTCCTCGAATACCCCGATGACCCCCTTCTCAACAGTCTTCCTAGTTGTGTTAACGATGGCCGTCAACTCCTTTCCATGAAAGCCCATCCTAACCCGGCTTTGGCTCATGATGCCAAGGTCATCAGCATCCTCCTTGTTTAAAACAACGATGGGCTTCCCACCGGCTTCTAAGCCCAAAGCCCTAACCCTAAGCCTCATCAGATTCCACTCCGAAAACGGTAAAGTCCAGTATGATCTAACGGGCTGTTATTGAAGAGATAAGCTTTTGCAGTTATGGCTTCTTAACAAATATTCGACACTCATCCACAAACAGGCTCCAGGTTAAGGAAGTGTGTGCACGGAGGCATCGTATTAACTGTGTATAAGCAAGTTCACATTAAGTGACTAAAGTAAAGCTTCATATGGAGCCCTAAGATGATCATTGTCCCAGCTAATGTGATGGATATGCCGCAGCGTTTAGAGAACTTGAAGGCTGCAATGGTAGAGGATGGATACGATGCCTTCCTCGTTACCAATCCATTCAATGTCTACTACCTCGTGGGCTTCATGGGTGGATACCTTGTCCTTCCCCTAGACTCAGAGCCTAGGCTTCTCACCTCAGCTCTTCTATACGACGACGCGGTTGAAAGGGTGAAGGGATGCCAAGTGCTGAAGTTGAGGAGAGGGGAAAGGGCTTTAAAAACGGCTTTTAACCGGCTTCAGGAGCTTCTTTCCCGAAGGGTGCTCTATGATACCTTGGAAGCCCCAGACTACCTCACATTAACGGATTGGTTGAAAGGCGTTGAACTCAAGGATGGGAAAGAATACATGTGGAAGCTGAGGACGGTTAAGGATAGGGATGAGCTTCAAAACATGAGGCGGGCTGCTGCCTTAGCGAGTTCAGGTATGCAGGTTGCCTACGAAAACCTGAAACCTGGCATCTGTGAATACACGGTTGCAGCTGAGGCTGAGTACGTTATGAGGAAGGGAGGCTCTGAGGGCACACCCTTCAAAACCATTGTCGCCTCAGGACCGCGCTCAGCCCTACCTCACGCCGAAGCCTCGGATAGAATCGCCCAAGAAGGTGATGTGGTGGTTGTAGACTTAGGGGCGGCTATCGGAGGCTACACGTCTGACTTAACACGTACATTCATTGTGGGAAAGCCTTCTGATAGGCAGGCATCGATTCTACGTAGTGTTCAGGAAGCCCAGCTTAAGGCTTTAACCTCTCTAAAGGCTGGGCTTGCATGTAAGGAAGCCTACACGCTGGCAAGAAAGGTCTTGGAAAAAAAAGGCTTAGAGGATAGGTTTATCCACGCCCTTGGACACGGCGTCGGCTTGGAGATCCATGAGCCTCCTCGGCTAAGCCTGGAAAGCCAAGAGATTCTCCAAGAGGGAAACGTTGTCACCGTGGAGCCCGGTGTATACATGCCTGGTTACTGGGGTTTCAGATGGGAAGACATGGTCCTCATCGTTGATGATGGTTACGAGCAGCTCACATACAAGTTTCCTGAACAACCTTAGACTTAGTGCTTTACACACCGGCCTCTATCAAGGCTTCACGGCATCTACACCTTCGATCCTGAGGTATGCGTTCCAAAACTCTGCTGATAACCTCAGATATGAGGCGTCTTTTCCCCGCCGTCACTTTCAATACCTCCGTTGTCGTCAATCGCTCCTGCATCCCGGCGGCGAGGTTTGATACAAGGCACAAAGTTGCGTAACAGATACCGAGCTCCCTCGCCAGAACGGCTTCAGGACAACCTGTCATGCCTACAAGGTCCCCTCCAAGCGTACGGTACATCTTAATCTCAGCCGGCGTCTCATAGCGCGGTCCCTCCGTGCATACGTAAACGCCGTGTTCCCACACCTTCTCAGCAACCTCCCTCACAGCCTTGATTAAGGCTTCTCTAATCTCTCTACAGTAAGGTTCAGTGAAGTCGATGTGGGTGACTGGGGGGACTTCATGATACGTTGACAGCCTTGACTTCGTGAAGTCTATGAGGTCATGTGGGACAACGAGGTCCCCGGCTTGGAAGAGAGGGTTTATGGTACCAACAGCGTTTGTGGCGACAATCCTTTCAACACCTTTAACATGGAGTGCCCAGAGATTCGCTCTGTAGTTGATTTTATGGGGTGGTAACTCGTGTTTCACCCCGTGTCTAGGGATGAAGACCACGTTGAGGCCTTGTATTTCACCGAGGAAGACCTTGGGGTTATCTCCGTAGGGGGTTTCAACTTTTTCTTCACGAGGATGTTCCAGGAGGGATTCAAAGCCGGTTCCGCCTACGATGCCGTAGAGTGTTTTAGGCTTCAACTTGACCAGGCTTCCTGAAATAGGATGAGAACCTTATCCGCAACCTATGGACGATGAGGATGCTTAAGACCATGAGGAGAATCCCAAACCCAACCCATAGGAAGAAGTTGATAGTTGAGGGTTCGAGCACGTTTACCGGTATCTCCCTGAGTATACCTGTCGCCCTCCTAAGGGTTTCACCTACGAGGAGGGCGGCTACGACACCCAAAGAGTTAGGCCACATCTTCTCGTTTCTGATGAAGAAGTAGTATAAGGCTCTCCCTACGAGTATAACCGATACGCCTACCATTATGTAATCGATGGCTCCATCGATAAAGGCGGCTGACACGATGTTGATGTGGGTTAGAAAGCTCATGAGGTCTGTGATGTACTCTTTTGGAACGGTGCTCGACACCATGGAGAACGCCCTTTGAACACCTAGGGCGCAGACAACGATTCCGGCTATAGTTCCGAAGGCGCTTATAAGCACTGATGGACGCGCGGAAACCTCTGAAACCATGAAGCTTACGGCTTTATCCACACCGAAACCCTTTACGACGAGGACTAAGCCGAGCACAACAAACACTACTACCCCAGCGTAGGTAGCGAAGGGAATGGTTGGGTAAAAAAAGCTTAAGGCGTAGAAAACCGTCAGCATCAGCATCATTATCCCAGGTATGCCGAGGGTCCACTTACTGTACTTCGGGTCGTTGAGTAGGGTTTTCAAGTACCTGGAAAGAATGAACCAACTCGTTTCAAGGGCTTCACTGTGCTTAACGGCGAACCTTCTCACGGAAATGATTGGAGCGTAGGATTGGATAATCGGGGAAACCATCTGGTCGATGTAACCGTCTGAGATTAGGATTACGGCTTCAGACGAGCTACTTTCCAAGGCTTCCTGAACTTCCTTAGCGATCTTCCTATCCGCCTCCATTTCACCCAAAGGGGAGCCGGCGACAGCGGCGACCTCGTAGCGTTCATCCCCAGCCATCGAGCGGAGTGCGTTGAGCACCCTGAGGCTTTCAAACATGGTGTTTGCATCGGCTTCTTCGGGGTCCTTAACGATCAACTGCATAGCCGCGTTGTACACAGCCTCTCTTCCTATGAGAGGCGTGGGTATCCCTGTTTTTACGCCTACGTCGTCGTCCCTGTCAACACATAGGATGAGGATGTTTTTAGGTTCCTTGCTTATCCTCTCCCCGTTCATCCCCCAACACATAACCTAGGAAGAACCTTCCGCCTCCGACAACACCTGCAGCTCTTGGAAGGTTATTTTCTCCCCGCGTTTCATCCTTTCACGTATATCGTAAGCTAAATCCTTTATTTTACCTTTTCTGATAACCTCTTCCCTTTCAGCTATCTTCTCCCGTAAAGCCAGTACTTCTAAGGTTAAACAACCCATCTGTCGCGTTAATGCATTAACTTCCTCCCTTTTCTTGATATATCGACTGTGAAGATCATCGGCTTTATCCTTAACTGTTGAAGCGCGAGTCTCAACAGCGGATACTCTATGACGGAGGAGTTTCCTTTCCTCAAGGAGCTTCCTAAGGCTTCCCCAGTTTTCCCGCATTGAGAGCCTAAAGCTTTCAATCTCGACCTTGGTTTCAACCATTCGTTTCCTGAGGTCTTCAGCCCTCTCATAGATACCACGCTCAACAGAGAGTGCCTTCAACCTCTTCATAAGCCGCCTTTCCTTCTGCATCTCGGTTGGGGATGTCTGAAGCTCCCATTCTATATCATCCATCTCCTGTCTTACAGCGTTAAACGGGGTTTTAACCTGTTTCCTTACGAGGTTAATCTCATCTCTGAGCCCCGTAAGCACTTTAAGGGTTTCATTAACCTTCTCCTTCTTCTGAGTAATTTTCTCGCTCAGATCGCTGATACCTTGGTTAACCTCCTTAACTCTCGCTCTCAGCTTCTTTAACTCAGCTACGAGGCTGCGATGTTCAAGGTTCAGCCGATCTCTTTCTTCTCTAAGCCGCTTAGCTTCATTTGTCAATTCAAGGTGCTTACCCCTAAGAGGAGACAATTCGGAGTTAAGGCGCTCAATCGTGGCTTCCATATCGTCGATTACAGTCATCTGTAAACCCTCAAAGCCTAGTCGGCGTATCATCGATTCATTAACACCCCTCGATAAAAATATATGACCTCAACCCTGCACTGCAAGTGTGTGGAACCTTAGGTTATAAGTCATCTTGATTGTGGAAGAAGCTTAAGCGGAAAATCATCCGATGGAACCATTTAATGCCGATGAATAGACTGTGACCGTTAAAAGGCTGTATATGACAGCTGGACATTCAGTTTCGCAGAAGATGTTTGTTGCATGCCACGCTTTCTCTATTCCATACAATGGATGGAAACCTATATAAGTTTCAGCTGTGATTATCTTACACCTCTAAAGAGGATAGTGAAGGACGTAGAGGTCTGGAAGTCGTTTAGGAGGTGCAACCCAATGTCTGAATCGAGACCTGAGAACGTGGTTTACATCGGGGTCAAGCCAGTGATGAACTATGTAGTTGCCTGTATGACCCTATTCAACGCAGGCATGACCGAGGTCACGGTGAAGGCTCGAGGTATGGCTATACCTAGGGCCGTTGACACCGTTGAGGTGGTCCGCCGGTCATTCATAAAGGACTTGGAAGTTAGGGGCATCAACATCGGCACTGAGCAGCTTACCAGCCAAGATGGCCGGATGAGCAATGTCTCCACCATAGAGATCATCATTGGCAAGTCCTCAGCTGTGAAAAGCGGCTGAACAATGTCAGCATCAGCGATCTGATGGAAACCCTGAGACCGGGATTCACGCCGATAGATTTAGCATCGAAGCCTAACGCCGGTTTATGTGCTTCGATTTAGCAGTCACTCTAGCCTTTTTTGAAAGCCACAGAGGATTGTTTTTTGTTGAAATGCTTTGTAACTTAAAAAAATTGGGAAATATCCTAGGGGAATCTAATTGGATAAAAGTAGGAAGGCCCTAAGGAAAACGCTGGTTCCCCCCTAGGCTTAAACCCTTAATATCTTCGTCTAGGTCGGTAACCTCTTCTACCTCCACTGCCTCCACGGTAACCCTCGTCTCTAAAGGAGGGGCGGAAGGTAGGGTAACGCGGCTGCTGCTCATACTGCTTGTCAGAAAGGTTATTATCCGTTTTGACTTCGCCAATAGTGGCTTCCGTAGGCTCAAAGCTACCGTATCGACCGATGTTTAGACGCATTGAGCCCCTGAACAACGAGATGTAGCCGTTCCTTATGGCAATTGTATCGCCGTCCTTAACCCTCTCAATGTTGTCATCCCAAAGGGTAAGGTAGATACATCCGGTTTCATCTCCAACCAAGGCATCGGTGACGCGGTGTGTTGAACCATCGCTTCGCGATATTGTATCCCTTACGGCTGTCTTGGAAACAACCTTCACCGACACGTTCACTTCCCTTGAACTAGGCTCCAGCTTCTCCACCTTAATGCTTTCGCCGCTACCACGCGACTCTCCATACGCCATTTTATAGACACCTCTGTTGAAGTCATTGATGAAGTCCCTATTAACCATTGTGCTAGGTCATGGAACCCTAGCGGTTATCAACGTTCTCCTTTAAGACAGGCTTACACAATCTATGACCTATACATCTTTAAGTCTAGTCTAGGTTAGTCACAGACCCCTCTTTAAGAGGATTCGTTTCGGAATACATGGAAAGCAGGGTTTTGCCTGTATACGTTGAGGGGGTCTTGAGGTATTCGGTATAAGCTGTTACATGACGTATGGTTGTTTTGAGTCAAGGGGTGACTTTGAGGCCTCTTTCCCCATTGTCCGCATAGGAGTTTCAACCTGTCCTTCAGAGAGGTCTTCGGAAACCTTTCTATACATCTCAAGCTCTTGCTGCGATATCGACTTTACCTTTTTTAAGGCTTCACCGAAGTGTTTCATGGAAACCTTCAACTCCTTAACGTTCTTCTTCGCCTCTTCTTCTTCCTTGTATCGTCCTACGTACTCCCTTATCGCCAGCATAACCGCCGTGTTGCATACGGAGGCTATGTCAGCGCCGGTGTATCCCTCCATCCTCTCCGCCAACGTGTCAAGGTCAACATCCGCGGTTAGGGGCTTCCCCTTGACATGGATCCTCACGATCTCCTTCCTCGCGTCAAGGTCTGGGAGGGGGACGTAGAGTAAACTATCGAATCTCCCAGGTCTGAGCAGGGCGGGGTCAACGATGTCAGGTCTGTTGGTGGCGGCGATGACGACCACGTTCCTCAACTCCTCCAATCCATCAAGCTCAGTGAGAACCTGGCTGATCACGCGTTCAGTTACGTGAGAGTCTCCGATCCCGCTTCCCCTCACAGGTGCCACCGAGTCAACCTCATCGAGGAAGATGATGCAGGGAGCTGCCTGCCTCGCCTTCCTGAAGACTTCCCTCACAGCCTTCTCAGATTCACCGACCCACTTCGATAGGAGTTCAGGTCCTTTAATGGAGATGAAGTTCGCTTCGCTTTCGTTAGCCACAGCCTTCGCCAGCAAGGTTTTACCTGTTCCAGGGGGACCGTGGAGGAGTATGCCCTTCGGTGGACGCGCATCAGCGTAGCTGAAGACCTCCGGGTACTTTATAGGCCATTCAACGGCTTCCCTCAGCTCCTGTTTTACGTTTTCCAAACCCCCGATGTCCTCCCAATTGATATTTGGTACCTCTACGAGGACCTCACGCATAGCTGAGGGTTCAACGTCCTTCAAGGCTTCTTGAAAATCGTTCATAGTCACCACGATCTTGTTTAAAATATCCGCTGGTATACTTTCAGCTTCAAGGTTGACCTCTGGGAGGATCCGCCTTAAAGCCCGCATAGCCGCTTCCTTACATAAGGCTTCTAAGTCAGCGCCTACAAAGCCATGGGTTACGTCAGCCAGTTTCTCTAAGTTCACATCCTCGGCTAGTGGCATCCCCCGCGTATGGATCTGCAGGATCTCCATGCGGCCTTGCCTATCCGGTACACCTATCACGATCTCCCTGTCGAAGCGCCCAGGCCTCCTCAGGGCGGCGTCTAAGGCGTTAGGACGGTTGGTCGCACCTATCACAACGACCTTCCCACGGGACTGCAACCCATCCATGAGGGAGAGGAGCTGACTTACAACCCTTCGCTCAACCTCCCCCGTTACCTCCTCCCGCTTAGGAGCTATGGCGTCAAGCTCGTCTATGAAGATGATGCTCGGGGCGTTCTCCTGTGCCTCTTTGAAGATCTCCCTTAAACGCTCCTCGCTCTCCCCGTAGAATTTACTCATGACCTCCGGTCCGCTGAGGCTGGTGAAGTGCGCGTTCGTCTCATTGGCTACAGCCTTAGCCAGGAGGGTTTTCCCTGTGCCTGGGGGACCGTGAAGTAGAACACCTTTGGGTGCTTCAACGCCGAGTCTCTCAAAGAGTTCAGGATGCCTTAAAGGCAGCTCAATCATCTCCCTAACCTTTTGAACCTCGTTCCTTAAACCCCCGATGTCCTCGTAAGTAATTCTTGGAATCATCCCCTCAGCCATCTTAGCAACCTGCTCGTTGATGGTGATCTCAGTTTCATCGGATACAATGACAGCGTCGGCGACGGGTTGGATGCCTGTGACGACGAGGTCGATTCTGTTGCCCATAATCCCCACTGGGACCACATCGCCGCGGGTGAGGGCTCGTCCCATAAGGAGCTGGCTGAGATACCCTTCCCCGCCCATGATTCGCAGGGGTTTTGTAGGAGCTAAGGTAACCCTCTCAGCCACCCTCGCCTCAACCTTTCTCAGAACAACCTTATCATCGATCCTTACACCCGCATTGTTCCTAATGTATCCATCAACCCTAAGGATCCCCCTGCCGTAGTCTTCTGAGTGGCTCGGCCAAAAGATCGCAACAGTCTTTTTCTTCCCGAGGACCTCGATGACATCCCCTGACGTCAACCCCAGATCCTCAGCTGCTCTTGAATCAACCCTCGCTATTCCCCTGCCTACATCCCTGGAGTAGGCCTCGGCGACGCGTAAAACCGTGGATTTAATGCTTTTCAACCCTTCAACCCCCCTACATGATATACGATTGGTTAGCCCTATCGAAGTCCCTTACCACCTCAAAGCCTCCCTGACCGGGGCGCCCCCCTGGTACTAATACCTGGGGGAAATACGTCAAGGGACCGTTAACGGCCATCTCGGTGGCTGGATGCCCCTTACCGAACGTGGCGTTCGATACCTTGTAGACTAGGCTCCGAACCTCTCCCTCCTCGATATGTCCTAGCGCGTGGAGGTACTCATGGAGCAGGATCGAGTATACGTAGGCGTTCAGCTCCCTCTTAGACCTCGCGGCTTTAGCCACGATGTCGAGGAGTAGGCGGTTCATTACGATTATGTTAGAGCCTACTTCATGGAAGGCTCCGACGTTAAGCGGGAGTTCGGCGAGGTAGAGGCTGAGACCCGCCCTCCAAAGTCCTAAGGTTTCCTTCACAGACTCCCTTACAACTTCGAGTATGTCCCCGAAGTTGACGCATCTGTCAAGTGCTTCAACGTACTGATTCACATAGACACCTCCTTTTCCTTTCAGTCCTCCGCCTACCCAGACTCCTCCAAGACCCGCTTCACCCTCTCAAGGAAGGTTATGTACTCACATAGGATCCGTCTACCTACCGAGCTTAGCTGGTATTCATCCTCGGGAAGCTCGTTGATTAAGCCGCGTGTAAGAAGGGAGGATATGTTTTCGTACACGAGCTTTGGGTTGATCTCCCTCCTGTAATATCCCTTCCGATACGGTCTCTCAAGCAGAGGCATGAGCATCCTCACACGTGTTTCATTCGCTAAGAGGTCCATGAGTTCTAAGGCTTCCCGGAAGGCTTCCTCCAAACCACTGTCAAGCCAGCAGAACTGCTCAACCATGATCTTACCTGATTCAAAGGCTTCTGGAAACCTATCGGCTAAGACGTCAACGTTTACCTTAAATGGGTATAGTAGAAACGCCCTTGAGTTCTCAGCCGCGTTCACAAGTTTTAAGCCCTCGTACAAGGTGGTTGAAGGCGGAGTTGTTTCACAGAAGACGATGGTGAATTCGTCGTTATCTTCACCGCATACATCCGCGTATAGCGTTTCATCCTGTCTAACCCTTGGAACACATTGCAGAGTAGCTTCAACGTACATCCTTGAAAAACCTTGTTCAGCTAGGAAGTGCGCAGCGTAGAACTTCTCAAGCATGTGCAGCTCTGTTTCCCCGCTGTGTAAACCGAAGCGTTCTTTGAACGTGCCGTAGTCCATGATGTGCGTTGATTGAACCCTTGATCTCGTTGAAGCTGGGTGTAGTCTAAGCCTCACAGGGCTTCACCGTTACCTTACGTAACATCCTCCCATATAAATGTTACCATTGGTAACAAAATTCCTCCTAAAAGGCACACCCCATTCAATTCGCACGTATAAAAGCAGCGCTTAATCCAATCTAAAACAATCTCATAGAAGCTTAAACCTCACTCCAGCCTTTATCCACCACCCCATCAAGTACCTGGATAATCTATGGAAAACATGGACAGGAAACCTTTTTAGACGCTGTGTCCAATCCAATTTTTCAGAGTTGGAGACCTTGACTTCTGAAAGCGAGGCTGTTGAGTTTCACGGGTTAACAAAGGTTTTCGGGAACAACGTGGCCGTTGATAACGTAGACCTCTTCGTTTATGAAGGTGAGGTTTTCGGCCTCCTAGGACCTAACGGAGCGGGGAAAACCACCACCATCAGGATGGTCTGTACACTTCTGAAACCCACCTCAGGTAAAGCCAAAGTCTTCGGCTTCGACATCGTTAAGGAGCCTTTAAACACTCGGAGCTTCATAGGACTTCTCCCACAAGAAGGAGACGTCTATGAGCAACTTACAGGCTGGGAGAACGTTGCGTACTTCGCGAAGCTATGCCACCTTAGCGGAGCTAAGCTACGGGAAGCCGTCGATGACGCGTTAAAGGTTGTAGGTTTAAGGGGTAGGGCAGCTGAGCGGGCGGGCACATATTCCGGGGGTATGAAGCGGAGGCTTATGATCGCGAGGGCCATCGTGCATAGACCGAGGCTTCTCATACTCGATGAGCCGACGATCGGCTTAGACATTTTCTCAGCGAGGAGAGTGAGGGACCTCATAAGAAGCGTAGCCAAGGAGCCTGGGAGGACAGTTATTGTATGTACAAACGACCTCGATGAGGCTGAGAGGCTGTGCGACAGGGTTGCCATCATGGACCGGGGTAAGGTTGTGGCTATAGGAGGCTCAGCTGAGCTTAAGGAGAGGTTTAACGAGCCAAGCCTCGAAGCCCTCCTTGCACGGTTGACCATAGGGGAGGAGGAGTCCTAAATGGACTACCTCATAGTGGCTTCGAAGGAAGTAAAGGAGCAGTTGAGAACTAAGAAAACCATGGCTCTCCTCATCCTACTCCCCCTCATCCTTTGGATAGGTATGGGGCTCTTCTACGCGGGCTTCTTCTCCATGGCAACACCGGGTGGAGGTGGTGCTGGTGCTGGAGCTCAAACTCCCTTAGAGGTCTACATGGCCATAGAGGACCAGGGATGGGGAGGTGACCGTATACAATCAACCATTCAGGCTCTAGCTCAACCCTTGAACATTAAGATAATGAATGTGGAGGCTGAAGCCGGTGAACGCTTGGCCCGCGAGGGGAAGATATCCCTCTTCATCTATGTAAGCCCTAACTTCACTAAGTCCCTTGAGTCCTCGGCACACGCCGATGTCGATGTCTGGCTTGACCAAACAAGCATAAGGGCGTCAACCGTTGCCAGCGTGATCGCTGCAACCTTAGAGCCGGTCATCGAGTCACCACGGTATCAGTTGATGGTTAGGCAGAAAGCTATATACTCCTTCTCCTTCGGGTTCAACATCGTAGCCTACATCCTGACGGTTATGGCATTCGTCGGACCCATGCCCGTTGTCACCACGAGCTTCGCAGGGGAGAGGGAGAGGAAGAGCCTTGAAGCCCTCCTCGTAACGCCGGTTACGAGGCTTTCCATCCTCATCGGAAAGCTGGTCTCAGCCCTCATCTTCACAGCCCTCTACCTTCTCATGAACTTCATCGGAATCCTGTACTTCAACGAGTCGCTTACAGGGGCTTTTTCATCCCAGGCAGGGGTGGCAGTAGGGCAGATCGCCCTCACGCCTGAGAAGACAGCTGTTGTACTCGGTGCCGTAGCCCTCACCGTGCTCGCCGCCATATCCGTGGGCATAGTGGTTTCAAGCCTAGCTAAGAGTGTACGGGACGCCGAGGTTTATTACCAAGTTGTGTACACATTAAGCGTCTTCGCCCTCATGCCAACCCTCACATCGAGGCTTGAAGATTGGCCGCCTATCGCCCAGTTGGTCGTACAGCTCATCCCCTTCAGTCATGGACAGCTCCTCATAGCCGACGCCGTTGTCTATGCAAAGCCCTTTTCCACTTGGATTCCCCACATCCTCTACCTCCTAGCCTTCAGCGTAGCCTTCCTACTCCTAGGCGCTAAGCTTTTCGGTAGGGAATCGGTTATCGAAGCACGTAAAGCCAAGAGGAAAGCCGCTGATTTATTTAGACTCCATGGAAGAGGCGGGTAAACCTTGGACTGCCGTGGATAAAGAGACTTATGTGGGAAACTCACTTACGCTTCGAGGAATCATAATGGAAGGACGAGAGGGTTGTGAGTTCGTGAGGTTGAGGGAAGGGTTTATATTAGAGGGGATTATGAAGGGGGGAAGCGTCTCAGTTAAAGTATAAACTCCACTGTATAACTCTGTTGTTTGCTTACAGCATGTATGATGCTGCCATCCTTGAAAGATACTGTCGTGTTTGTAGATCGGGTGGTTAAGCTATGGGAATGGTAGGTGTAAGTGAGAAAGATAGAGCGCATAGGGTCTTGAACATCCTCTTTCAAGAGTTCGGTAAAGTTGAGGTTACGCGCCGCGATTTAGAACCTTTCGAGGCCCTAGTTGCTACCGTGCTTTCCCAGCATACAAACGATTTGAACTCTGGAAGGGCTTTTAAAAACTTGTCAGTTAGGTTTAGGGTGACTCCTGAAACCATCGCTTTAGCCGATGAGGAGGAGCTGGGTGAGGCTATAAAAGTAGCCGGTCTCTACAGAAACAAAGCGCGTATGCTTAAGCGGCTTGCGCAGACACTCGCTCAGGAGTTTAAAGGCAGCTTAAACAGCCTATTTACGCTTCCATTGGATGAGGCGAGGCAGAGGCTGATGAGGCTTCCAGGTGTCGGACCGAAGACAGCCGATGTTCTCCTCCTCTTCTCAATGCATATGCCGACATTCCCTATTGACACGCATATCTGGAGAGTTTCTAAGAGGACGGGCTTCGCGTCGCAAAAAGCAGGATACGAGGAGACGCGTAGAACACTTCAGATCCTGTATTCACCAGCTTTGTATATGGAAGCGCATCTACTCCTCATCCGCCTAGGCCGAAGCTACTGTAAAGCCAGAAAACCACGTTGCTTTACTTGCCCTGTGAGGTTTGAATGCCCCAAGCTTTACACTTAGCAACATCCTGTCTCACTTTTGCTTCAGTCCACATGTAGGGCAGTAAACGGCTTCAGGCGGAAGCCTAGAACCGCAGTATAAGCAATACCTTGCCTCCTCAAGCCTGGGACCAGGTACCCGAGCAGTACGCTTTATCTTAAACCCGTAGACAGCCAGAGCAATGAAGGCGACGCCTATGAATGTGGCAACCGTTAAGGTGAAAGCGTTCTCGGCGAGGAAAACAGCGTCGTTAATGTAGGTTAAGGCCGTATAGTATCTTCCATTACGGTACGCTTCTACAGCACGGCTTAAGGTCCACTGAGCAAGGATTTTATAGGGTTGGAGAACGGGGTTAAGCTCTGAAATCAAGGTCTGCGCCTGTTCAATTCGGCTTTCCATCTCCAAGGGGTCGATGATATTTGTAAAACCCCATGTTCCAAACTGGGTGATAACCGCTGGTACATCGTTAGCAGTCCTTCCGAGCGTGGAAACGATGATGGCGTCATCAGTCCTATTCATATAACCCTTGATTAAGCTGAAGAAACTTTTGTAGTAGTTTAATCCACCGTAGCGGTCTCCTAAAACCTTGAAGACCTCGTAAGCCGCGGCATAGTACTTCTTAACGTCACGAGGTGTCGCTCCTACCGTCCATTCCTGTATAAACCCGAGGTTTCCACCTAGCCCCTCAGCGATGGTTTTCAAGGCGTTCTCATTCTCCATAGCAGCCGTTGCATACCCAACAATCTTCGCAACCTCGGTGCTGAAGTATTCAGCCATACCCTCGTGAACCCAAAGCCTTGAAGGTGATATCCCAGCATCCAATAAGAAGTGATGGACTAACTCGTGGAGGGCTACGATCTCGATGTACCCTTCCATCATCCTGTAGAAGAAGGGGTTCAGAAAGATGCGTGTATCCTTTCCCGAAAGGGGAACAAACCCAGCTAGGCCTTGAAGGAACTCATTCATAGATGGAACGAAGAACTCAAAGCTCATGTTTCCGATGTCTACACCGAAGGTTTCAGTGAAGGTGGGGTATGTGGCGTTAAAGAGCGCGAGGATACTCCAAGCCCGATCCTCATACCTCTTCACCGTATACGCGGAGAACCTCCCTATGCTCGGCGGGGGCGTTATTAAATCAGGTTTCCTACCGGGAAGGGTGAAGGCAACGGCTAGACGGCTTGATGCCGTAGCCAACCCCGTGATCCTAAGCCTTCTATCGGCTAGGCGCGTAATAAGGAGGCCGCTTGGAGCGTTTATACTTCCTGACAAGTAGTCTAGAAGCTTTACATCAGACCCCTTCACCTCAGTGTTTTGAGGTAGAACTAAAAACAACCTAGCGTTTGCAGAGGGGTTGTACTCTAGTTGTGGGGAGAGAAAGAAGCCGTCGGGCTCGATGATCTGGGTATAGTGTGAAAACCTGAACCATAGGGTGAGGTTGAAGACGCCGTTTACAGGGGTATAGGTAAAGCTGTAGTTCTGCCAGAAGGGGTTAACAACACCTTCTGAGGTGAGCGGTTGAAGTTTATATGAGGCTATGACGCCGCGTGCTGTCTGATTCCTAAACTCCGTATAACTCGGAACCAGTAACCAACTCGAACCTTGACTTGGTGTCTCATGGATGAAAATTGTTTCGACATCTGTGTCACCATCTTCGTTGACTGTGAAGAAATACTGGTACTCCGCACTCGTCTGAGTCCCTGCTTCAGCTTTTCCCAGAGAAGTTACATCAATTATTGTGAAGAGCGTTAAGATGATAACCGTTAATGTAAAAATTCCCTTAACTCCTAGCGCGTTAGGCTTTCTATTCGACATATCATCAGCTTCGCATGGAGTTGAAGATGTGTAAAGGAGATTTTAACTTTGCTCATGGAAAAAGCTTGGGTACCTGGGATGCGATATACTCTACGGCTTTTTCAAAAAGGCAGGCTCACTGCTCGGGTTCCACCACAACAGCTGTGCCCGTTGCGGAAATCAAAACAAGTCCCTGAAAAACATCGGATGTTTCAATATCCACGCCGACTACGGCGTTGGCACCCATTGCCATAGCTTTCTCCTTCAATCGCTCCAACGCCTCAACCCTAGCCTTCTCGATCTCCGAGGTGAAGGCGGTAACCTCGCCTCCGAACATGGACTGTATCCCAGCTACAAATTTACCACCAACCCCCCTCGTCCTCGGACTTAGACCTGTAATAACCCCTAAGACCCTTCGGACCCGGTAACCAGGCACAGTGGGTGTCGTAACTATGATTATGCCTTGTCCCCAAGTCATAAAAATCATCTTTTATTATATTTCTGACTCCACCTATTTAAGATGTTTTCATGTTGTAGATACTTTTATGGATTTTATCCAAAGAACATGGATCTTCTCTTAGGTAGGGAAAGTTAATATCGCAATGGACTTAGAAGGGACTTCGGGATATACACATGGTTGACTGGCTGGTTGAGGGTGACTTTGTCGTCATCACACATGGAGAGTGAAGGCCTTAGCTTTCACCCATAGACTGTGATGGCGTATGCGCGGGAGCTATCGTGAAAAGGGCTATCCCGAAAAGCGATGTCGTATTTTCCCGTCCAACCGACTTACGTAGAGACCTAAGCCGATTGGAGGCTAGGTTAAACCTTGTGGTCTGCGACTTAGCCATCAACGAGGAAGACAGGGACGCTGTTCTTATGGAGTTTAGGAGGCTTGTTTCTATCGGGGGGAGGGTTATGTACATCGACCACCATCAGCTACCTCTCTCTACCACTGCCTTGGACTTCCATGGAGTGACACTCATCCATGATGAGCGGGTCAGCGCTTCAGAATTAACCTATAAAGCCTTCCAAGACTTGGCTGGCTCTGAATCAGTCTTCCTCGCTGTTTATGGAGCCGTAGGCGACTACGCCGATCATTCGCCACTCATTGCCGATGAGCTTAATCGATGGGATAAAAGGGTATTGTATCTAGAATCTGGGCTTCTTGTTGAAGCCCTAACGCGGAGAAGAGACTATGATTTCCAGAGGATGGTTGTTGAACAACTCGCTGAGGGACGGAGCCCGAGTGAAGTCGAGGAGGTGGTTAATGAAGCCTTGAAGACATTGAAAGACGAGTATAGGGTTTATGAGTATGTGAAAAAATTCAGTGAGAGAAGGGGTAACCTCGCCGTAGTAACCCAGCTTCCAGTTAAAGGCTTCGGCGGGAAAGCCGCCATTTACGCTTCAGCGATTACAGGAGCAAAGGTTGGAGTCGGTGTCACATTGAGAAACGGGAGAGCAGACCTAAGCCTTAGAACCAGAGATCCCTTGATAAACCTAAACGAGCTGTGTAGGAAATTGGCTATGAAGCTTGGCGGTCATGGTGGTGGACATCCGAAAGCCGTGGGTGTGGAGGTGCCAACAGAGAGAGTGCAGGAGTTCCTCGACATATTGGACGCTTCATTAAGAACACATTAGTGTTAAGGCTTCTCCGCGTTCATGAACTGTTCTTGAAAAGTTCTTATGCGTATCAGAAGCTTTTCAACATTCGTGTGCACTACCATATCGTCCATCCACTCCTTTGGAAGCTTCTCCCTCAGCCTTCCCGTGACCCTTCCATCCATGAGAACAATGACGCCTTTATCCTCAGGGCTGCGGAGTAGCCTCCCAGCTGACTGAGCTATGGCGGTTAGGCAGGGAACCTCATTCGCGTACGTGAAGCCTTCCCCGCCGAACTTCGCCTCGAAGTACTTTAATAACGCGTATTGAGTTTCCGTCTTCTTTGGGTACGGTAAGCCTACGATTGCCACGCATGTTAGGAGGCTTCGTCCTCTAACAGCCATGTCGATGCCCTCGCTGATCTTCCCCGTTGCCACGCCGAAGACGAGTACTTTACTCCCTGATTTGAGGAAGGTGAGAACATCTCGTACATCTGTATCCCTTCGCTCAACGAGGATCGGGTAGGGTGTTTTCACATGTTTCAAAACGGCTTCCATAACCTCGTATGATGGGAAGTAGAAAGCGGCGCTCCCTTTTACGACTTCAGAAATCCCTTCAATGTGAGCCGCGATCTTTATCCACTCAGCTGTACCCCTCATTGGATAACGTGTTGTCACCGCCTTGTCAACAATTATTAACCTGTGCTTCTTCGGGAAGGGACTGGGTACTTCGATTGAGTCAACCCTTTCTCTGTTCAACCCGAGGACATCTGTGTAGTAACCCATGTCCCAGAGGGTTCCTGACATAACAACAGCGGCGTGGAGGCTGTTAATCACGTTTCCGCTGATGGATGGGTCGAGGCATTTAACCCCAATCCGGCTATGAACACCCTCACCATTATCCTTATCCCCAGCAATCGCGTAGCGGATGTAACCTAACTCGCCGATACCCACCCACTCCGTTAGGAAGGAAGCACATCTAGAGAGATAGGAGACAGGAGTCTTACCTCCCTCAACCCTCTTCCATCGAACCATTTCACCTTCATCTGAGAGGTCTGAGAGGAGCTTTAGGAGCTCATCCTCACCCTGTAACGCAAGATCCTTGAGAAAGGTGTTTACTGCATTCTGTCGCTTTATTACCAAAGCTCCGTCCTTACCATACCGCGTATAAGCTCGGCTTCCCAAATCCTCGACGAGTTCCTTGAGAACCGATAGGATCCCATAATCCCTAACCCCGTATTGTTCAACCTCGCCTAAGGCGCGTTTAATGGAGACGGTTGAAAGCTCATCGGAGAGGATTCCAGCCGCGTACCTTGGAAGTGAATGGGCTTCATCGAGTATGCAATTAACCTTCTCAAGCCTTACTCCGGCTTTTCCTAGGATTGAAGCCCTTATGGGCTGTACAAGGAGGTAGTTGTAGTTGCCGATGATGACATCTGCTTGCTTCGCTAGGAACTTCGTCACCTCGTATGGGCACAACCCTGATTCAACGCATACAGTGTACACTTCATCGGGTAGAAACGGACCGTCTTTAGTAATCCTATATACCGTTTGAAGCGTTCTCCAACATGGTTTCCAACCTTGAAAAGTCCGTTCGTAGTGCTCACAGGTTTGCCCGAACGCGCCTGTTTTAAGGCTTCTACAGTAACGGAGAAAGTCTCCGTAAGCTATGTCCTTAAGCTCCTTACCCTCACGGACCAAGGGACACATGTCCTGCTTGCTCTTAAACATCGAAGCCGTAAACCTTAGGTCAGAGTGTTCCTTAATCCGCTTCAATTCTCGACTGTAGATCTCCAGCTGGTTCCGCGTCCGCGTTAAGGCTAGAAGCCGCTGCCCGAAGCCCGCATACCGCGCTGTGAAGAAGGCGGATAGGACAGAGATGCTTTTACCGACGCCGCAGGGCGCTGAGAGAAGCCCGATCCTCCCACTTTTCATAACGTTATAGGTGAAGCGTATCGTATCGAGTTGATAAGGTCGGAATTCTGGGTAGGGGAAAAACCTCTTCACATCAGTTTCTGAAACCTCCAACTGAGACCCCCAGAGTGAATAAACGCGCTTTCCCTATCTGAAAGAGCTTAAACCATCGGCTTAACAATCTTATTCGAAGTCTTTAATAAGTTGATGGGCAAAGTAAAGTGGTCGCAATGCTTGAAGAGGGAGAGATAAGCGAGCGTAGACGCTACACGCGTATTATGTTATATGCGATGAGGAAATGATGGGCAAATGGATTTATTGCTGATCGCTCCGATCTCGAGTATAATTTCAATTTTTTCCGCGATTTGCTTGTTCTATTACATAAGAAAACAGGAGATCGGTACTCCCAGAATGAAGGAAATTTCCGAGGCTATTATGGAAGGTGCTAATACCTATCTAAAAAGGCAGTATATGACGTTATCTGTTTTCGTCTTTGTCGTAGCTGCTTTATTAGGAACCTTTTTCGGTTACGAAATGGCTTTATCCTATCTTTTAGGCTCTTTCTGTACTAGTATAGCAAGCTTTTTCGGGATGAACGCAGCGGTAAGGTCGAACGTTCGGACGGCTAACGCTGCTAGAAAAGGGTTGAACAAGGCTTTTTCCACAGGCTTCTACGGAGGGGCGATAATGGGTTTATCCACGGTCGGAATTGCTTTACTCGGGATCAGCGTTCTTTTCTACTTTTTTGGACCTGGAAAACTAGAGGTTATTCTAGGCTTCAGTTTTGGAGCGAGTGCCTTAGCGTTATTTGCGAAGGCGGGTGGAGGCATATACACAAAAACTGCTGATATAAGCGCTGATTTGGTGGGTAAAGTAGAACTTGGTATTCCAGAGGACGATCCCAGGAATCCCGCTGTGATCGCAGATAATGTCGGTGACAATGTCGGTGATGTGGCGGGTATGGGCGCGGACCTCATCGATTCTTACATAGCCGGTATCATCGCAGCGATGATAATCGGTTCAACCCTAGGGGGAACATACGTCATTCTTCCTCTTCTGATTGAGGCAGCGGGGATAATATCTTCAGTGATTGGAATGCTTTTTACGAAGGTAGGGAAAAGGGGAAACCCAGGCGCGGCGCTCAACAGGGGAACCTATGCAACATGCGTCATATTCGCGATCTTAAATTTCGTAATTATATATTCCTTAGGGATTGGAAATCATGGTCTTGGAATATTCTTTGCAACGATTGCAGGGTTAGTAGCTGGGTTATTAATAGGGATGACCACTGACTTTTTCACTTCGATAGATAAACTACCGGTAAGAAAGACCGCTGAAGCCGCAAAAACAGGCGCAGCGATAAATATTCTATCAGGTTTTTCATATGGAATAATCAGCATCATACCTCCTGTGATCGGCATAGTCTTTGCGACACTGGCTTCTTGGTATATCGCAGCGATGTATGGTCTCAGTCCAATATATGGCGTAACGATAGCCGCAGTCGGGATGTTATCTACGCTTGGAATGATCATCTCCGCTGATGCTTATGGTCCGATAGTGGATAACGCGAAGGGTATAGCTGAGCAGTCCGGCTTAGGTGAAGAAGTGATTGAAGTGGCTGACAAGTTGGACGCAGCAGGTAACACTGCGAAAGCCATATCGAAGGGTTTCGCCATTGGCGCTGCGGCTTTACAGGTTCTCGCCTTGTTCGCCGCCTACGCGGTGTTAGTTGAAATCGAAGTGGTCAACCTTATGGACCCGAAGGTTATAGCTGGAATTTTCCTCGGCGCGATGATGCCCCCAGTGCTTTCAGCCTTGTTGATACTAGCTGTGGGAAAGAACGCTTTTAAGATGGTTGAAGAGGTTAGAAGGCAGTTCAGGGAGATACCGGGTCTACTCCAAGGCGAAGGTAAGCCTGATTATAAAAGATGCGTTGATATGGCGACTAAGGGTGCCTTGAAGGAACTCGTAATACCATCTGTGGCAGCTATGATCGCTCCTTTATCGGTTGGGTTCATACTCGGCGTTCAAGCTCTCGGAGGTTTCCTAGGAGGTAGCATCATCACAGGAATAGTCTTCGCATTGCTAATGGCTAATTCGGGTGGAATGTGGGATAACGCTAAGAAATACATAGAGGCTGGAGCCTTTGGTGGTAAGGGGTCTGATGCTCATAAGGCAGCAGTCATAGGTGATACTGTTGGAGACCCGTTCAAGGACACTGCTGGTCCTTCCCTCAACACCATGATCACTGTCATGGCCCTAGTTGCTTCAGTTTTTGCCCCACTCATAGTTGTGTATTCCTTGTTTTAATGATCACTTTTAATGTTCACGGAATGGATTCAGGAATATAAGTGCAGCCCATTAACTTAAGGTAAACTATTTTTTATAGTTTTTAACTGTGAGGTAACAGGTAATGGTTTTTAAAAAGAAATGAGAAATCGATACATGAGCCTTAGTTTGCGTTGGAGAAAAACTGTTCGTATTTGTAGTATAGGTGTTTTTCGTCGTACATAAGCTATGAAGTACCAAGTTCCAGTTTCAATCCTAAAAAAAGCTTGAATTATGGTTGGACGTTTTTGTGAATTAGGGGTTCCTGTGGTGTTTACGAATCTACGCTAGGATCCGTCATTTCAATTATGCGGAGAAAGGTTTAAATGCGTTTTATTAATAATAATATT
>Ga0209314_10000022_pt1 | contig 57577 bp, 47 predicted proteins | sample I19B2metaG_FD_184146 | JGI IMG/M metagenome (GOLD analysis project Ga0209314, IMG submission 184146) | Lake sediment bacterial and archeal communities from Gulf of Boni, Indonesia to study Microbial Dark Matter (Phase II) - ​I19B2 metaG... | ecosystem: Environmental > Aquatic > Freshwater >... | reverse complement strand
GTATTGCATCTAAGGCGCCGAGTCCGCTCTTGCCAGCTGCAACGAATATTGCATCGGCTCCAAGCTCTATCAATGACATCGCCAACTCCTTCGCCTTCGTCGGGTCAGCCCATCCACCGACGTACACGGGATCCATCACTGTCACGTTGGGGTTCGCCCATATAACACCTGCTCTATAACCGACATAGAAATCATTTATGAGGGGTATGTTCATGCCTCCGACGAAGCCGACCTTCTTTGTTGTCGTCGTCATTGCACTGATGACACCTACCAAGAAAGACCCTTCGTTTGCCTTGAAAAGTAGTGATGCAACGTTTGGCTGATCCACAACTAAATCAACAATTGCGAATTTTTGGTTTGGATACGCCGCTGCAGTCTTGTTAAGAGCATCGGCTTGATCGTAACCTATGCAGATAATTATGGCGTATTCGCCGGTTCTCGCGAAGCTCGTCTGGAAGGCCTCATACTCAGCTATCGCCTTCGGTTCAACGTAATCGAATTGTATACCAAGCTCATTCCTAGCCCTTACCACACCAGCGTATGAGATATCATTAAACGATTTGTCTCCTAAGCCACCAGTAGCAAGGATAAGACCTACCTTTTTCGGTTTTTTTAACGCCGCGAGCTCTGCCAATGCCGCTTGAAGATTGGTGTTAAGTGTATCACGTTGGGATTTCATAGCGTCATATTCTGTTTGGCTAACCCATCCTGGTGGAATAGGTTTCGCCACCCAGCCAATAGCTGTTCCAATAAGGATACCTATTAAGATTCCCGCGATGATCATCGTAGACGTTTTCGCCATTTTCCCACCTACGCTAATGTTTGTGATGAAGTTTTAAAGGTTTCCCTAGAATACATCTTAGAGAAAAAGAGGAAAAATAGAGAAAAACTGAGAATTTTTAATATGTAAAAAAATCTCTTAACTAACATCATGGTTGTATAATAGTCTGTGAGTAAAAAGGAAGCGGCAAAGGTTACACCTATATGACATTTGAAATCTCTAAAATATATAGTTGTCCATCAGATACCGCGTGCCATTATCTCCAACATTGTATTACTCAGCACAGCCAACCTCTTCAGTATGCGCTTTCTAGTTACGTTGAAGGCAGCTACATAAAGGGGTGATTATGATACCCCACGACTAATTACACGTGATTACCCTTTTGAGTAACTGTAACCGTGGAATTTCTCATCTATTTTAAAACAATTTATTAAGTACTATTCTCTCTTTTTCTACCTTCAAACGATGCAGAGTCATTTCTTTCATGCATAAGTAGGAATAGTCCAAGCATTAACAATAGAGCACCGGTTACCTGTATCAAGGTTAAACCTTCGCCGAGGAAATACCATGCTAGAGCAGCTGCGAAGAATGGTGATGATAATTCAGTTAACGCGACTTGGCTTGCCTTCAGTCTCTTCAATCCCTCGTAGTAGAAGATGTAACCAAAGCCTACGATCATGCCTAGTAAAGGCTGGTAGATAGAGTTTAAACTCAACTGGTTAAGGAAAAGCAGCGGCGGTAGGAATATTAGGGACGCGATTAGGAATCTATAACCCACTATAACTCCACTACTTACCTCCATAGTCAACTGCTTGCCGGGTATGGCTACGATAGCCCAGCTCAGTGTAGCGAGAAGCACAACCAAGTCGCCGAGGTTACCCAGTTTGAGGCTGATTAGGTTCTCAAAAGCTCTACTGGTGACTAAGATGACAGCTAAACCTATGAGAACGCCGGCGGCTAAATCATGTCTACGCACTCTCTCTTTCAAGAGATAGAAACCAAGGATTGCCACGAACAAAGGCTGTAAATGGGCTATCAAAGTCGCGTTTACGGCAAAAGTCTGGGTTAAACCGTAAAAAAACAGTAAAGGAGCGAAGACGGTGCCTACCAGCCCTAAAACACATGCTTTCTTCATATTCTTAACAGAGATTCTCACACGCTCTCGTTTAACGAAGACGTACGCGAACGCGATTGGCGTTGCAAAAAACACCTCTGAAGCCGTAACCTGAATGAAGGTTAAGGATGAAAACAGGATTTTACCAAGAACAGCCTCAACCGCCCAAATAGCCCCGGCACACACACCGAAAAAAAGCCCAAGAGCCCTTTGATTAACCAAGGGTGGGTATCACCGACTGACTGAATCTATTCCAGAGGACGTAGGAATGTAGGATAATAACGTTTGCCTATTCTAATACGGGGTTAATATCTGCTTATGAGGCGAAGTTCCCTTTGGAAAAGTTAAAATTGATTGGATTAGAAGTTAAAAAGGCAAGGAAGAGAGATTTAAGGAGACTGTGTAAGCGTACATTACGTGTATATTGCTGATGGAGAAAAATAGTACGCAGATGAATTCAACATCTTCGAGGCAATGATATAGTTTTATAATCTGAACAAGATCGAGTAAGTTGATTAGCTAAGAAAAATGTTGGTTAAACTTACTTAACCTCAACCCGAATTATTCCAACTAATATGTTTCTATTCTGGTTAGTAGCACCAGGTAGAACTTAGGGAAACCAAGGTCTCAGAGGTCGAAACTCGCATGGTTTTGATGTAATAAGCCTAACCAATTAACTCCATTCGGAAAGAGGGGGTGTTACATGCATAAATATAATAGGGGAAGGTTGATGATGGAAAAGTAGATTCTGAATGAATGGAAGGGAGGTGGTAAAACGGGAAGGAAAAACATCACAAGGCTAGGTAGTATAGCAGCGATCACGGCTGCAATGCTTTTACTATCCCTTTCAGTTGGAACTCGAAACGTTGCTGCGGCAAGCCTAACCGTTAATCCGAGTAGAGGATTCGGGAATTTCATAACCACGGTCAGTGGCTCAGCATTCACGCCTTCGAGTACGGTTAACGTGACTTTGAACGGAGTCCGAGTACTAACCGATGTTAGTACAGGAGACGGCTCATTCGCAGCGCCGTTAGTTGTTCCTGTAACTCAACCCGGCGTTTATACGGTCGCCGCGGTAAACGGTTCCACGGTCTTAGCCTCAACCACGTTGACGGTCGTAGATACCAGCCCATTACGTGTAGAGCTTGATGTAGGCTCAATTCATTTCCGCGGTGAAAACGCTGAGTTCTATGCCTTAGCTACCTTTAACGGTTCTAGAGTTGACGTTGGGATCGCCTCTGCTATCCTATATCTCCCCAATGGATCCGCTAAAGTTGTCACGGCGAACGTTACCTCCGTCGTCACAGGTCTCTACAAGATACCTTACGTGATCCCGGTAAACGCCACTGAAGGCTTGTATGTGCTTATCGTCGACGCGGTTTACTCAACATCTTTAATTGAGTCCAGGGGCTCCTCGCTTAAAGGGTTCCTACTAAGCGCGTCTTTAACGCAGTGGAATGCTTGGTTAACCAGCATTCAAGCCGATGTAGCCACCGTGAAGACCGATGTCGGAATCATAAAGGTTAACATCACAACCATCAACGCGAAGATAACGTCTATTGAAGGAAGTATCGCAACGCTCCTCACCGATGTTGGAACTGTGAAAACAGACATAGCAACCATCAAGCCGACGGTTACAAGGATAGAGGGCGACGTTGGGTTCGTGAAGGCTAACGTCACAGACGTAAGAGCTAGGCTTATGAGCATTGAAGGAGCCATGGTGAACATTTCCACGAGTGTCGGAGTGATCAACGGAACGATCACGGAAGTCAAAGACGGCATGGTCACCATCAGAACCGATGTGGGAACACTCAAGGCTGAGGTCAACGCTATGGAAATCGATGTCGATAGCATTGACACGAACGTAGGGAAAATAAAAGCCGACATGAGCACCGTAAAGGTTGCAGTAGAGAAGATCGAGCCTCTCACCGCGATCATCACACCTGTCTGGGTCATCCTCATACTGTCGCTCATCGCAGCCGCATGCGCCGTCATATCCACTTTCATAGCTCTGATTAGAGGACCTGAGGCAAAGAAAAGTCGGAGAGAAGAACCCTCTCCGCCCAAACCTACCGCTGAAGCTGCCGCCGCAGCCGCCGCTGCTGCTACATAGCCAAGCCATCTAATGTGAATAAAACTGCATGCGAGGAAATATACATTCCACATTTCAAGAGTGGTATGGATGGACATTTTAATCCATGAGCCATTTGAAGAGGCTCCACAGTCATCTCTCTATTAAGGACTGTTGTGATTATGCAAGGCTGTTATGCGCTAAGCGAACCACATCCCCCGTACATATGGAGCTTGATACCCATGATTAAGCGACAAAATATAGACATGTCAAGGAAGATAGACGAAGGGGACGCAGGGGCTGAAATTGATAAGGAGCTTCAAAAGCCCAATAGAAGCTCTAGATTTAAACACTTCCTCTTTCCTCTGGTTTTATTCATCCCCCTAGGTCTCATCATGGATCTAATGCATGAGCTTGGTCACGCTGTCTGGGGCATCGTTATAGGCGGGAGATTAGCTTACATGCAGATCGCATACTTAGAGGTTTATCCTCGGTTTACCTTAAACCCGGAGTTTCGTTTGGGCTACGTGGTTGTCACAGGGCTTCATACGGAGTTCGAGAACGGCCTCTTCCTCCTAGGTGGCTCACTCACCACCAACATCGTTGCATGGCTGATAGCTCTAATCCTTTTCGCGACGAGGCATGGGCGGAAGACTAGGATGGCGCTTTTAATTTTAGGTATCTTCGGCGTCCTCGACCTTCCTCTCTACGTTCTCTTCCCCCAGATAGGTCTTAGACACTGGTTATTCCTCGGTGGAGCGACCCCTGAACCCCTCATAGGAGCGGGGAAAATGGGCATACCCGACGTAGTTTTCTACGCGTTAGTTACTCTCACAACGGTTGGGCTTACAGCGTTGTACACGCATATTTGGCGAGATACTGAAGACCAGAGGGGAACCTTGTTTGAAAAAACCCTGAGTAAGCGTGGAACATGGGTTGAGAAAGTTATTCCAGGTTTAATACTCATAACCTTATGGTTGGACGGCTGGTTCTATCCTCTACTCCTACTCCCTATCCTATACGTCATCCTTGTTGAAAAGAAGACGTTAGGCTGGCTTGGCTTTCAAAGAAGGGGTCTTCGCCTCTCCGCTGTTCTCGGTTTTTCTCTATCCGTTGCACTAAGCGCGGTGTACTACCCGATCTTTCTACAATACCTTCCCTTAATCAGGGGGAGAAACGTTGACTTACACAGCGTTTTCACAGATGTCTTCTGGTACCCCTTGTACGAGGAAATAGCTTATCGAGGATTCGCTTTAGCGCACTTCGCTGAACCCAGCGGCTTCAAGCCCTCCGCGAGAAACTTGCTCGCCAATATAACCCAATCCCTGCTCTTCTTATCCATACATGGGCATCACATAGCCGCAGGTATTCCCATGGTCTTAGTCCCAGTCTTCATGCTTGGACTCCTAAACGGCTTACTATTTTTAAAAACGCGTAACATCTACGGATGCCTCATCTCTCATTCCGTTCTCAACAGCTTCGCCCTCATACTCCTCAGGCTCCACGCAACCGTTTAACCTCACCCGCATCCGCATAGATGTCAGCAGATAACCTGAAGGCTGTGAGAAACGCATCTAGCATCTATTGGATGGATATGTAAGGTCTAAGCTGGCGTGGCTTTAAGGAGCCAACCGTTGGAAGAATAGTTTCTGAGCCTCCCGAATATCGGTTTCCGATACGGCACCCATTGGAGTAGGTGTTTCCTGAATCCTCTTCGGTAGATTCAAGGCGTCGGGGTTGAAGCCCTCCCTGACCTTGAAACGGTTTTTCTCCTTAAGGGTTTCAAGTCCTATAAGGTTTAAATCTTCTGAGGTTAGGTCGTAGCCGGCTACGCTAAGCGCCCTGACAACAAGCTCAGGCTTGTATATCCCCCTGGCGAAGAAGCATACGACGAGGCTGGAAAGAATCTGCCTCCAAACTTCCTCCTTGAGAAGCCCCTCAGCGACCATCTGAGGATCCACGGCTTTTCCCTCCCTTAACACGGCTTCGTCGAGGGCGTAACCCGCCCCGTCGAGGTGAGAGTGCCTAGCGCCTACCAGATAACCGGCGTAAGCCGCTGGACCCGTGTGGTAACCAGGCATCTCGTTGCCTCCGAAGTGTAGGGCATACTCCGCTCCCCCGTACTTCGCCGATGCTTGGTGCAAGCCTTGTCCGAGGCTGTGATAGAACTCGCCACTTCTGTTCGCTAAGAACCTTATAGCTTTAAGATAGGCTTCGTAGTCCCCCCAAGTGAGTTTAAGCCCGAGCGTATCCTTCTCAGATAGAAGCCCCTTTTCTAAGGCTTCAGTAGCCCAGGATAGGGTTACGCCTACGCTCATAGCGTCCATACTTTGGACTTCAACCTCGTGGAGAAGCCTGAGGAGGCCCTTTGGATCTGAGACTCCGAGCATGGAGCCCAGTGCGTAGATGAGTTCATAGTCGTAGGAGATCATGGTTGTCTTGTAGAAATATGGCTCCGTTACATAGGCTTCTCTCAAAGCGGCTATGTGGATGCAGGCTACGGGGCAGTGGGCGCAGGCAACCCTGCGGCCTAGGTAGCCCTCCGCTAAGGCTTCACCGGATATCGCTTCGACACCTTCAAACCTCCCCTGTTTCAGGTTGCGGGTTGGGAGGGAGCCTGCGGTGTTCAGGGGAAGCACGTTCATAGAGGTTCCAAGGTCATGGTACTTCCTCATAACCGGGGTCTTAACGGATTGGTTGAAGATATCGTTGTATACCTCTCTGTAAAGCCGCATATCCCTGACAGGTACATTGCGTTTCCCTGAGACCACGATGGCTTTAAGTCGTTTACTTCCGAAGACTGCGCCAAGTCCGAGGCGTCCGAAGTGGCGGTAGGTCTCGGTGTTAACCGAGGCGAAGTTTACAAGCCTCTCACCCGCCCTTCCAATTCGCATAATCGTCCTGATCCCCGCGCTGGGCTCCAGTTCACGGATTACCCGACCCACGGTTATGCTGTTGCCTAAACCCCAGATCCCCGACGCATCTCGGAACCTAACCTTGTCCCCGTGAACAGCTAAGTAAACGGGAGTCTGACTTATGCCTTTAACAACGAGGGCTCCATACCCAGCCAGCGCTAAGGCTATGGCGCTTCTGCCGCCGGCGTGGCTTTCACCAAGGTTCCCCGTAAGCGGGGATTTAAACATGGCAACGGTTTTCGAAGCCATGGGGAAAAGCCCTGTTAAAGGACCTACAGCCAGTACAATCACGTTTTCAGGTCCTAAGGGGTCGGTGCTCTTAGGATATTCCTCCGCTAGAAGCCTTACAGCAACCCCTGTGCCACCGATATGCTTCTCAAAGAGTTCTCCTCGGTCTTCAACCCAGAACCTAAGTCTTGAAAGGTCCACGTACAGCACTTTATACAACGGGTTTTCAAGCGGCAAACAGGGGTTCACCTCCGATCTCTTCATGGGCTAAGACACCGTGGGGGCAGAAGGGTGCGCAGAAGCCGCAGTAAACGCAGATCGTTGGTTTATCGAGTTCGTCGTCCCAAAATATGGCGTTGAAGGGACAGGCTTTCTCACAGTTATGACAGGCGATGCACTTGCCTAGGTTAAGGTGTACGCCGCCTCCGATCCTCAAGGTGAGAGCTGATGTTGGACAGACTTTGGCGCATGGAGGATCAGGGCATGCACGGCATACGATGACGGTGAAGCCCCGCTCAATTCCCCCAGTGGACTTGGCGAGGATGCAGGTCTTCCCTAAGCCTCCAACACCGTATCTGCGGGTGCAGGCGAACATACAGAGCTGGCAACCTACACAGCGTTCACTGTCCACCACTGTTAATCGCTTAACCATCCACTCATAACCCAACCTTGAAGGAGCGACCTTTTACTCATATCCGTGCACCTAGGAAAAAAGGTTTCCAGAACCCTATGATGCACGTGATGGTAACGAGAACTCAGGTTACGTCATCATTGTGATACTAAATTTATTTAAGGTTTGAAGCTATTCCATCCTTTACAGTCGTTAGGTGGGATATCATTGTCTTGGCAAGGTGCCTTGGACGGGTATGGTAAACTCATCGAGGGTAAGCTTGTAGGTTGGCTGGGCGGGTTGGTTAAGGATTCGTGGGCATACAACCCCTTCATCGGCAAGGTTTACGATGACATTGAGGAATATGTGCTTAGAAAGGGCAGTCGGCTAGCCTCATTCAGCACCTTTACTACATATCAAGGGTACGGCGGCGCCTTGGATGAGCGTATCCTAAACATGTGCGTAGCGGTTGAGCTTTACCGGCACTGCATCCTCGTCCACGACGATTTAGTAGACAGGGATGAGTTTAGGAGAGGTGGAAAGACGTTTCACAGGGTTTACGCTCAGGCCTACGATGAACGCTTCGGCGACAGCTTAGCCGTGTTCACCGGCGACGCCCTATACGCCTTAGCCCTGCAAGCCCTCTTAAGCTCAGGGTTTAACGGGGGGAAACTGGTTAATGTGACGGAATTTATGGCTGAGGGTTACAGAAAGGTTAACGAGAGCCAGGTCCTAGACCTCCTCTTCGAGTATGAGCAGCCAAGCGTCAACGATTGGTATGTTATGGCTTCGAGGAGGGCGGCATCCCTTTTTAGCATGGCGATGAAGGCTGGGGCGGTCCTCAGCGATGCCCCGGAGGACTTAAAGGTCTTAGATGAAGCCGCGGTTAACATAGGCTACGCCTTCGACATACAAGACGACATCATAGACACCTTCGCATCGGAGGAACAGTATGGTAGAGCTCCAGGCGGCGACGTGGCGCAGGGTAAAAAGCCGCTGCACCTCATCTACACGCTTCAAAGGGCTGATGACAAGGGCTTAGAAACCTTAAGGAAGGCTGTTGGCTGTAAGCCCATACCCGTAGATAGGCTTGAGGAGATTAGGGTGATGATCAGAGAAAGTGGGGCCTTAGACGCCGCAAAAGCTAGGTCCAAAGCACATGCTGAGAAGGCGAAGCAGCTGATCTCCCAGACCCGCCTCAGTCATGAGGCTAAGAACCTCTTCACGTCACTCATCACCTACGTGGAGGAAAGCCTAGACTGGTACAAGTGAACGTTAACACATTTTAGACCCCTGAAGAGGTGTATAGTAGATCCTTTCACAGCCGCCTCCTCCCTCTTAGGGAGCTTCCATATTTTCCAGCCTTCACAGGATTACTTCTCAACCAAGTCCTGGCAACAGGGCTTGGACATATGCTTGTGAAGGCACATCCCTAGCTTGATTCACGCCTAGTAAGTTGGGTGCTTCAGCGTTTCCTCGATCTCCCCGCGCAACCCTTCATCTTGGACCTTCGATAGAAACGTTAAGAGGCGGCCTCTCATCGATATTGGCTCTTTAGATTCAACCCTATAATAGTATTCGCCCTGCCTCAGCCATGTGAGTAACACCCGGGCTTCAGCGTCAACGCCGCGTTTCTTCCCAGGCACCTTTGGAAAAGTGACAGCGCCTAGCTTAATGCAGGCTTCGATGAATCCTTCAAAGGCTTCCGTAACATTCATATCACCTTCCCCAGCCAGCTTCTTAAACTTCGCATAGAGTTTTGGTCGAAGCGGAACCCCCTAAAGGTCTCAGTCACAGCACCATCACCTGTATCAACAAATTGTATAAACAAATAATATAAACTTCCAAGGAAAAGAAAAAAAATCAGAACTCTGAGCAGTGAACAGGTCAAAGTCTAGGTCTTAGAAACCAACAACACTTTTATCCCGCAACCTCCCTTGCTATGGAAAAGGGAAAGACATGTGGAAACCGCCATCGAGGTCAAAGAGTTAACGAAACACTACGGCAACCTACTTGCTGTCGACCACATCAGCTTCAAGGTTGGGGCAAGGGAAATCTTCGGTCTCCTAGGTCCAAACGGAGCTGGAAAAACAACGACAATCCGCATGATCTGTGGCATGCTCAGACCGACGAGTGGAACTGCCCTCGTAGCCGGCTTCGACATCGCTCATGAACCGCAGGAAGTGAAGCGTCGAATAGGCTTGGTTCCAGACGTTTCAAACCTATTCGGAGAACTCAACGCCAGAGTTAACCTAGAGTTCATGGGTAAACTCTACGGGTTGGATAGGAAAACCCGCAGGGAACGCATCGACCAAGTCCTAGAGCTCTTCCAGTTGAAGGACCGACAGAACGACCTTGTAAAGTTTTATAGTAAGGGTATGCACCGCCGCCTAACCGTCGCTGCAGCACTCCTCCACCAACCCGATATCCTGATCATGGACGAGCCTACAAGCGGCCTAGACGCCCAAACAGCGCGTTTAGTTAGGGAAATAATAGTCACCCTCAACAAGGAGGGAAGAACCATTCTGCTGACCAGCCATCAAATCGACGAAGTGGATCGACTGGCTCAGAGAGTGGGCATAATCGACCGTGGACGCTTAATCGCTTTAAACACACCTGAAAGGCTTAAGAACAGCGTGGAAGGTATACATGCTCTGGAAATCAGGATCCTAAACGGTTTAGACCAGCAAAAGTGGATTCCCATCCTCAGCAAAGCTGAGGGTGTGGACAACGTCTTCGTAGCTGAAGGAAGGCTGAGGATCCTATCTAAGAATGTGCCGCAGATCATACCGACGGTTGTAAACCTCGTGGACAAGCATGGGGGAAACATTGAGCAGATCTCGGTTGCGCAACCCACCCTTGAAGACGCCTTCATCACGTTAACCGGGAAGGACATCCGTGTGGAGCCCATGTCCAAGGAAGACTATGTTAAGAAGAGGGGGTTAGCGAGGGGCAGCTCAAGATGAACCTATTACAGGCTTTAATAAACGCGTGCTGGATCGCTGAAAACGACCTACGTCAAGCATTTAAATCGGTACGCCACGTGATCTGGAGCCTCCTCTTCCCGATCTTCATGATGTTCACCTTCAGCTTCAGATACGGAGCCGCAGGACCGGATCTTCAATTCGTAAACTTCCTCATACCCGGCATCGTAGGCATGACCGCCATGTTCGGAAGCATCAACGAAACCATGAGCATCGTCTGGGATAGGGCACTAGGAGTCTTCGACCGAGTCTTAGCGGCGCCCGTCTCCTCCACTTCAATCATCATCGGGAAAACCATGTCCGGAGCGGTTATGGGCGTCATAAGCGCCCTCGTACTACTCCTAATCGGCACCGCGTTTTTCAACGTTTCATTCCTAAACATAGGCGCCGTGATCCTCGTAGTCCTACTCGCGAGTTTCTCCTTCACCGGCATCGGGACGATAATATCGGGTTTAGCGTCTGAGCCTAGAGAAGCCATGATGCTCTCAAACCTACTCCGGTTTCCGATGATGTTCCTAGGTGGTGTGTTCTTCCCAGTCGAGACCATGCCAAAACCCCTTCCCTTCCTCGCCAGAGCGCTTCCGTTAACATACGCAACAGAAGCCCTAAGAGCCATACAGGCGGATCAGGCATCCATAGTCTTCATCGACGCGCTGGTACTTCTCGGCTTCACTGTTGGAACCATGCTTCTGGGCTCAAGGTTACTTATGAGGATCATGACTAGGTGAAAAAACATAGAAGAGAGGCGCGGTGAACATGAACCTTAAGCTTAGAACTAATAAGCTTATGGCGCGCATTTGTTTAAGGATGTGCTATATGAGCAAACTCATATAGCTTTATCAATTAAATACTTATTAGTCGCCGAAAGCCATAATTTTGGTGGAAATGCCTAGGCGAAGAGGTTCCCGAGCACATCCATGGATAGGTAGACCTGTTAAAGGTTTTTACACGGATTCTAGGAGAAGGAAAAGGCACTGATGTTGAGTTTCTTAAAAAAATAAAATGCTGGGATGTTCGTGAACATAGGAAAGGATCCTCAACCAAGATATTTATGGGAAATGAATAAGTATTTTTATAAATGCTTATCTTATAAGCATTAACTTTAAACACTATCACAGTGGGTCGATGAATTTCATGGTGTAACTCTTCCAGGTCATTTCCTCCAGCTTCAGAAGATCGTCGTCATGGGTATAGAGGTTAGGAACCCTGTTTGCGAGATAGTTACCGATGATGAGCGCATCTCTACCCCCTAACGCATGTTTCTCAGCCAGTCTTAAAGCGATAACGGATACCGTTTTAGTCTGATTGTAGAACTTGATGAAGGGATGCCTTAGCAGCATGGTAAGCCTCCTCCCCGCTTCGTCAGGCAGCCATTTTTGACGGAATACGAGGGTGTGATACGTTTCATGAACCACCGTGGGGTTTACCGCCACAGTGAACTCTTGAGATAAGTGAAGCAGTAGGTTCCTTAGTTTTCCATGTTCGGGGAAGGATGGGTCCATCGCGTAGCATAGGATGTTCGTATCAAGGCCTACAGGCAATTCACGATGTCCCCTTCCAAATGCCCTTCATCTCACGCGGGGATGGGTTCTCAGGCACTCCTATCCTCCTCGGCTCAGACGTTATTATCCTTCGAAACTCGTCCAGGAAATCCATGGACTGTCCCGGCGTAAGCAAGATCCCTTTCCCCGTCCGAGCGAGGACTACGGTGCCACCAAGCCCCTCCCTGAGCTCAGGGGGTATACGTACACGGCCCTTCGAATCCAGCTTGACGGTCACGGAATCCATTTTCCCACCTAACAGAGTGGGACAAACCCTAATTTAAGTATTTCGAGGTTACAATGAAACAGAGTAACAGGTACCGGTAAACTTCCTTGAACCTGTAGGCAATTACTACATCGCTGCCTTTCTTCACAGGCTAAAATCGCTTTCACGGAGTGAATCGACTTTAACCCTAAATGAATAAAAGGACCCCCTCCCCCCTGAGGGGGGTATACCCGTCTGTCTCTGTCTATCCCCGTATGTTTCTCCATCTCCATGGGGGGATTGTTGAGTAAACTCCGGCGCATGGGAAGGGGTGGAAACCCCCCTTCAACCCTTTCACTCTTTACGTCAATAAGCTTTCGGTTACTTATGAAAATCATTACGAGGTGAAAAACATAGAAGAGAAGTGGAGCGACCATGAACCTGAAGGGTCTCACCAGCTTCACCGTCGGTGGAGTGCTCTTGATCTACGTACTTCACCCCGTTGTTTCCAGCGCCCTCTCTGAACAGGGAACTCCCTACTCCAGCCATGGACCACTGATAAACAGCATAGTCCTCGGCTTCGCGGCTTTCCCACTCACAGGCTTAGGACTCTCCCCGATAACCGAATCCGCTTACACTCCGAAGAAGTAGCTGAACACACTCGGAGGGGAGAGTGGAAAAATAGGGGGAAGCACGGTCGATCGAGGCTATTTCACGAGGTAGCGTTTCAAAGCGGCTTCATCAAGGGTTACGCCTAGACCAGGTCCTTTAGGTAACTCAGCGCAGCCATCTTTAACCCTTATCCCTTCCACGAGTAGGTCGTCTTCGAAGAGGTATTGACTGAAAACCAGCGTACACGACGGTAATGTAGCGTTCTTGATAGCCGCTGCTACGTGCAGTCCAAAGGTTTCCATTATACCTGAGCCTACAAATTCGACGAACAGGGGTCTGCCACCCTCTGGACCAGCGTTCTCAGCGATACTCGCGAGCTTCAACGTGCCCGCGGCTCCGGGTTCCTCGATGACGAAGTAGTCGCACATCCCCTTCTCAATAACGGTTGCAGGGCTTAGGATAGTCCCTGAACCCGCCCCCATATGCATGGCTACAGGGATATCCACCTTATTCCTTATGGTGATGTAACCCTCGACATCCGTTTGGGGAATCGGGCTTTCCAAGCAGAACACGTTGTACCTCTCAAGCTTCCGACCTACCTTCACAGCCTTGGATGGTAGCCAGAAGCTGCAGTTCGCGTCGACGACGATGGAGAAGTCACTCGGCACCACCTTCGACATTGCATCAACCTGCTCCACAGGGTCAAACCATGGACGCGCCTTCATCTTATGAACAGTGAAGCCGTTTGATAGAGCCACCTCAGCTTCCCGCGCTAAGGCCTCGGGTGAAATGCAGCCTGACCAGTATAAGACTGGAACCTTGTCCCTATACATGGGTCCGAAGAGCTTACACACTGGAAGCCCCAACGCTTTACCCATGATGTCATAAACAGCGGGTTGTAGGGGTCCACAGGTATCGTCGAGTATAAACTCGAAGGGATTTCGCCCAATAAGCTTCTTAGCCAGTTCCCGTGCATCGCCTCCATCACCTAAACCCGTAATACCCTCATCCGTGTGAACCTTGTAGATGAACCTCCGCGTACTCACCCAACCAAGCTTCAACATGTATTCCTTAACCCGTTTATTCCAGGGGACATCTACCTCAAAGGCTTCAACATCCGTGATTTTCACGAGATGATCCCTCCTAGAAGCCATACACATGTGCTAGGTATTTATGCGTTCTTACATACCCGTAGAAAAACAACATGCGTCTCAGCCGAGCTTTAAGCGACACCGGCTATCCGACTGTTATTGAACATAATAAGTTAAAAAATATTAAATAATATGTGGGGTTTAAACAACAGCGTGGTTAGTATAACCATGGTTTCCAGATACGCTGAACTAGGTGTGGACGTTCATAAGAAGGGAATCGAGGTTTTCAAAGCCATATCACATAGCCTTTTCCCCTATGCCTTCTGCAACGTCGGGGAAGACCCCGACCTTCCCGGATATGGTTTAACACTTCACACAGACGGGGCTGGAAGCAAACCTGTGATAAGCTACCTGCTCTGGAGGGAAACAGGCAGCGTAGAAGGCTACAAGAACCTTGCACAGGATGTTTTAGCCATGAACATAGACGACGTTGCCTGCGTAGGAGCGAAACCTATAAGGTTCGTCGACTACGTCGCCTTGAATAAGTTTAAGGTTCCAAGAGAACAAGTCTTAGATGCCCTCAGCCTAGGCTTCAGCGAATGCCTCACACATTTAAAAAACCACGGCTTAAACGTAAGATTCGCCGGTGGTGAAACCGCGGACCTCCCAGACCAGTTGAGAACTTTAGACATCTCTGGAACCGTTCTAGGCCGCGTCAAGCTTTCCGAAGCGGTCACAGGCGCCAATGTTAAGCCCAGCAACGTGATCGTAGGTCTTGGAAGCGGCGGTAAGACAAGGTATGAAAAGGCTGAGAACAGCGGGATCATGTGCAACGGTATCACACTCGCGCGGAAATGCCTCCTGAAAAGAGATTACGCGGTGAAGTACCCTGAGGTCTGCGACCCTGAAGCCAAAGGCTACTACGGCAGATTCGATGTTGACACATACGTTGATGAGGAGGACCTCGGCATGACGGTCGGAGAAGCCTTAACATCTCCAACAAGGATTTTCACCCCTGTTCTAATAAGGGTTCTTGAGAAATACGGCTCTTGTATAACTGGTTTGGTTCATAACACAGGTGGAGGGATGACAAAGTGTTTGAAGCTTGGACGCAACGTTCACTACGTGAAAGACGCGGTTATAAGCATAGAACCGATCTTCAGGCTTATCCAGAAGGAGTCCCATGAGGATTGGAGGAGCATGTTTGAAGACTTCAACATGGGAATAGGGTTTGAGATCATGCTTGATGTAGAGTGTGTAGACGAGGTTTTAAGCCTCGTCGAAGGTTTCGGTTTAAAAGCTCAAGTCCTGGGGCGATGCGAAGCAGCTGATGGGAGGAATAGGTTAACCATCAGAAGCCCCTTCGGTGTCTTCAACTATGAAGGTTCATGAAAGGGGGGTGTTTTCCATTAAAAGGTATAGGACGAGGGTTGCTGTGCGTTTAAAGGAAGGGTACTCAGACCCTGAAGGCGAAACCACCATGCGTTCCCTTAAGGAGCTCGGTTACCCAGAGGTAGAGGAAGTACGGGTGAGCAAGGTCTACGATGTAATCCTTGAAGCCAGCTCCTTGAAGGAAGCCGAGGTGAAGGCGGTTGAAATTTCTCGACGCCTCCTCGCAAACCCTGTGAAGGACGACTACGAAGTTCGGGTTGAAGAGCTAGAATGACTGCCTCAAACATGCTTATTAAAAAAAACCTGCCTTTCGACGTCTTCGAGGTAAAGCTCATCGACGCCGACGACGCGGCGCTTCTCCAACTCAGCGCTGGGCTTGGAATCGGTTTAAGCCTAGGAGAGATGAGGGTGTGCAGAGAATATTTCACAGGCGCGGGACGGAATCCCACAGATGTTGAGATTCAGACAATCGGGCAGACATGGTCTGAGCACTGTTACCATAAAACCTTTAAAGGCGACGTCATCACTCCTGAAGGAAAAACCATAGCGAGGAACCTTTTAAAAACGTACATAGCTTCCGTAACCAAGGAGCTTAACCCAGACTGGTGTATCTCTGTTTTCGAGGACAACGCGGGGATCGTAACCTTCGAAGACGGCTACGCCATCGCCGCCAAGGTTGAGACACACAACCATCCCTCAGCCATCGAGCCGTTCGGAGGCGCCGCTACAGGCATCGGAGGCGTCATAAGGGACATCCTCGGCGTCTGGGCTGAACCCGTAGCCAACACCGACGTCCTCTGCTTCGGTCCACTCGATTACCAGTATGATAAGCTACCGTTGGGTGTGAAACACCCAAGTTACATCTTTAGAGGAGTAGTTGCAGGTATTGGCTGCTATGGGAACAACATGGGTATCCCAACCGTAAATGGCGCCATATATTTTGATGAAAGCTACGTTGGCAACGTAGTTGTCTACTGCGGATGCGTAGGGCTTCTCCCATTGAAGGAATATGTTAAGGATACGCGGGTAGGCGACGTCGCCGTCCTCGCCGGTGGCCGAACTGGCAGGGATGGAATCCACGGCGTAACCTTCGCCTCAGCTGAGTTAACTGAGAAGTCTGAGGAGGTTTCAAGACCCGCGGTTCAGATTCCAAACCCCATCGAGGAGGAGAAACTCACCCGCGCCATCATGGAGGTAAGGGACCGCGGCCTTGGCTCAGCGGTAACCGACCTCGGCGGCGGAGGCTTATCCTGCGCCATCGGAGAGATGGCGCATCGCTTCCACCTAGGTGTTACAGTTAAACTCGATAAAGTGCCTCTCAAATACACGGGAATGACGCCTTGGGAGATATGGGTTTCAGAGTCCCAAGAAAGGATGCTGCTGTCGGTTAGGGACGAAAACCTAGCGAAAGCTTTGAAAATCTTTGAAGATGAGGATGTTGAAGCCACCCCTATCGGACGGTTCACAACCGACGGCGTCTTAAGGGTGAAATACCGCGGTGTAAACGTTGCTGAACTCAACCTAGGCTTCCTTTTCAACCCACCACACGTAACTCGCGTAGCTCAATGGGATAACCCAAGCTTCACTGAGCCCAGCTTCGACACCCCGGAAGACTTGACAGCGACGCTTCTAGGGCTTTTACCTATGCCCGACAGCGTTAGTAAAGAGAAGGTAGTAAGGACATACGACCACGAGGTTAAAGGAAACACCGTCCTTAAGCCTCTACAGGGGAAACATGCGGGTCCGAACGACGCGGCTGTGATCAAACCATTACCAAACTCATACAAAGGCGTCGTTATATCCTCCGGAATGAACCCAAGCTATGGAAAGGTTGACCCATACTGGATGGCGGCTTCAGCCATCGACGAAGCCCTCAGAAACAACGTAGCCGTAGGTGGAAGACGAATCGCGCTCCTCGACAACTTCACCTGGGGAAACCCTGAGAAACCGGACCGAATGGGCGCTCTCCTAAGGGCTGTCCAAGCCTGCTACGACACAGCTAAGGCATTTGAAACCCCCTTCATCTCAGGGAAAGACAGCTTATATAACGAGTCGCCGCTCGGACCTGTAACCCCAACCCTTCTCATCACCGCCATCGGCTTGATCCCCGATATCAGGAAAACAGTCTCAACGGATTTGAAGAAACCGGGGAACCCAGTCTACATGGTGGGGCAAACACTCCAAGAACTCGGAGGCTCCGCATACTATAGATCGAAAGGCTTTATAGGGAACACAGTTCCACGGGTTAACGCCGCTCATGCGAAGAACAATATGGACGCAGTTACGGCAGCACTCGACGCAGGATACGTAAAAGCCTGCCATGACCTCTCAGAGGGAGGGTTAGGGACCGCGGCTGTGGAGATGACGCTCGCGAGCGACTATGGAATGGCTTTCTCACTGTCGCGGGTTCCAGCGGTTAACCTTCAAAGAAACGACTTCATCCTATTCTCAGAGTCGAACAGCAGGTTTCTCGTAGAGGTTGAGAGAGGAGCGGAGGAATTCTTCAGATACATAATGCACGGCAAGGTTTACGCTGAGGTCGGCAGGGTACTCGAAGAACCCGTCTTAAGGGTGTATGGATACGATGGAAAACCCGTTGTTGAAATCAGTTCAGAAATATTACGCCAGGCTTGGAGAAAAGGGTTAGGGGTGTAGGACTTGGGGCTAGGCGACGTTAAGGTATGTGTTTTAAGGGTTGGGGGAACAAACTGTGACCGCGAGACTAGAAGGGCTTTCCAAGACCTCGGCGTGAAAGCCGATGTTGTACACTTGATCCAGCTTCTTAGGCAAAGAAACATCAACACCTACCATGGCTTAGTTATCCCAGGCGGCTTCTCCTACGGTGACTACGTGAGAGCCGGCGCCATATGGGGGAATGAAATCGCCGTTAAGCTCGGACCAGACCTGAAACGTTTCATGGACGAGGGAAAACCCATCCTCGGTATCTGTAATGGTTTCCAAGTCTTGGTTGAAGCCGGTTTACTTCCGGGTTTGAAAACCTCAGATTTAAGTCCCCAAGCCGCTTTAGCGATGAACACCTCTGGTAAATATGAGTGCCGTTGGGTTTATCTAAGGCATGAGAACGCTGGACGATGCGTGTTCACGTCTCTCATCGCGAGGAGTAAGGTTTTGCGTATGCCCGTGGCCCATGCTGAGGGACGGTTCATATTCCAAAAGGAGAAGGAACATGAATACCTAAGGGCTCTATGCGAGGGAGATCAGCTTGTCTTCCGCTACTGCGATGAAAGCGGGGAACCCGCTGAGGGCTGTTACCCAGTAAACCCCAACGGTGCCTTCCACGACATCGCCGGGGTCTGCGACGCCACTGGAACGGTCTTTGGTCTCATGCCACATCCTGAACGAGCCTACTATGGATGGCAACTCCCAGATTGGACGTTAACGGGGAAAACGTCTGAATACGCGGATGGAAAGCTCGTCTTTGAATCCGCTGTGAAATACATTGTGAAGAGGTTTTGATGATGCCAAGGCTGGGAGGGCTATCAATCCATGTAAGGCCGATCCCTCATTGGCTACATCAGCCTCCTCGAGTTCGGAGGTGAAGCCGTGGAGGAGTTTACGGAGTCTATAACTAAGGCAGTTGAGGTCTACAACAGATATAGGCGCCCTGAAGCTGAGGTGACCGTTGTCAGCGTTGAGGAAAAGCGCCTAACCGCTCGGTTTAGAGGACCCTACTGTATCACATGCGGCGTCTACGATTGGTTCGAAGACCTAGGCTACGAGTTGAAGACCTTGAACCCGACCATAGAGTTTAAAATCACGCGTATAGAGCAGACCGGTGAACAAGAGTTCACCGTTGAATTCGAGCTTGAACGACGCTAACATTCTCTCGAGCTTTATGATTTGGAACCCTTTGTGTAGAGGTTGATAGAGCCTTGGAGATCGTTGACACCCATGCTCATCTCTACGCGGAGGATGAAGCCCGGTACCCTATGAAGGAGAACCCGTTGAAGCCTCCGGCTGGAACTGGGACCATAGCTCACCTTCGGCAGGTTACACGCCTCGCAGGTGTCGCTAAAGTGGTCGCTGTTCAAACGGGCACAGCATACCTGTACGATAATAGCTTCATGGCAGATACGGTGAAGGCGAACTCAGATTGGATGAAGGGCGTCTGCCTCCTGAACCCCCATGACCCAAGAAGCCCCATGAAACTCACACGCCTCGTGGAGGTTTACGGTGTAAGAGGGCTTCGCGTGAGCTTCACTGGTGAACACCACTATGATGGGTTGCTCAGGCTCTGGGAAGCAGCTCACCGTCTAGGAATCGTCATCTGTGCTCTTCTTAAAGAAGACGATTTCCGAATATTAACCCGCTATATAAAACGATTTACCGAGGTCCCAGTAATCATCGACCATTGCGCGTACTTATCCGCCTCTGAAGCCCCTGGTTTCCCAACCTTGAAAGCCCTCCTAAAGCTGAAAAGGTTCACGAATGTCTACTTGAAACTCTCCTTCCTAGTCATGGGTTCAATGGAGCCTTACCCCTGCAGGGACACCCACGGTTTAGCTAAACGCGTGATCGAAGAGTTTGGAGCTGAACGATGTATGTGGGGAAGCGACTTCCCAACGGAACTATGGATACCGAAAGTTACATACCAGCAGCATCTCCGTATCTTCATGGAGGAAATAGGCCTCAGCGAAGACGTAAAGAAGGCTATACTTGAAACAACACCTATGAAACTCTGGTTCCCATCATGACATGCAGTATGTATGAAGGAAGTTTTTCCAGTTTACCAGCTTAAGCCGCGCTATGTAATGTTTATGGAAAAGCTTCGACTGGGTAACTACGAATCTATCATAGATTGTTTTGATAAAGCTCTTAAACCTTGATAGGAACACGTTGACAGGTGATGTAAGTGTCTGGCAAAGAGTTAAGGATCTCCCGGGATACCTTGCTCGCGTTTATGGGGCATGTTTTGATAAGCCAATACGGGGATGAAGCCTTAGACGTTCTGATGAAGTGGAACCATGCGAGAACAAGGGAGAAGTGGAGAGAAACCGCCAAGTCCATTGGAAGAAGCGACCCGGAATACCTGTTCTGCCTCTTCAGCGGTGAAGCCCATGAATATGAAGTGATCAGAAAGGATAGAAAGGTTCTTGAAGTGAAGGTAACCAAGTGCGTACATGCTGACACGTTTAAGAGATTAAATGCTACCGAGATAGGGAGGAAACTTATATGTAACGGCGACCAAGCGGTAACAGAGGGTTACAACCCCGAGATAAGGTTTACACGACTAAAACTTCTTATGGCTGGTGACGACTACTGTCATTTTATATGGGAGCTTTAAAAGTAACCGAGCCTGTATAGAGGGATGAAACTCCACCTCCTAAAGGATAACCCTGCAAAGCCTTGTGAAGAACCAGTTCGATTATTCGAGGGGGAGAGTCTCTAAGCTTGGAAAATATCACACGTCAGTGGATGAAATGAGAATATTCGTGAGTAAAAAACTTGCACGATGTTCAAGGTAAACCCTTGGAGGACGGCAAATAAGCTTTATACATTCCGTGAGGAACAAATAACCTAGCAAACATACGAGACATTGCTAAATTCTAAGGATTCTGGTTCATGGTATTTCGGTATTGTGTCAGTTTTTTCCGTAGATTCTTATCCTCTAAGGCAAGGATTTCAACACTGAGCAGAGCCGCGTTTTTCGCGTTATCGATGCCTACGCATGCCACTGGAACCCCAGACGGCATCTGTGCCATGGATAGGAGAGCGTCGATACCGCCGAGCCTCACATCCCTCGGAACACCTACCACTGGTTTCACGGTTCTGGCGGCTATGAAGCCCGGTAGGGCTGCGGATAAGCCTGCAACGGCGATGAAAACCTCTGCTTCACAGCTTTCTACATACTCTTCAAGGGCTTTGGGGTTCCGGTGCGCTGAGAGAACCCTGTAATCACATTCTACGTCCAATTCTTTCAGTAACTGATAGGCTATGTCTCCAACCTTTCTATCGCCTTCGCTTCCAAGTATGATAGCTACCTTAACCATATAGGTCACCGTAAGAGGTTTAAAGCGCGTAGTTTATGCAGCTCTCGGCGTGGTGTGCGATATCTTGGGCTACCCGCCGCGCTTCACGGATGTCTTGATCGAAGCCTATGGCTAAACCCATTCTCCTATGCGGGTATGCCTTCAGTTTACCGAAGTACCAGATGTCTCCCTCGCAGCCTCTCCTTTTTATAAATTGCCTAACATCGTTAAGTTTGAAGCTTTGCACTGGAACCTCGTCTTCATCAACGTTATCGGGGGCTAGAACAACGTGGGCGACGCCGTGAACATCTTTTTTAGCTAGAGTAAGGTCGAAGGGGCTTATACTCAAGCCGAGTGTTGCGTGGAGCTGTATGGCGCCTTCATCCATGTTTAACATCCAGCGTGTAACCATACCCGTGTCATGCGGACGGTTCGCAACCTCGTTGTTGTAAACGTTATCTCCCACCACGAACTGTTCAACCGCGTACACTCCTAGTCCGCCGATGAAGTCAGCGATCTTCCGCGCGCTCTCCTGGCATTTCCGCGTAGCGGATTCTGAGATGGTTGCTGGAAGCCAGCTTTCATGGTATGTGGCTGCTGGGCGTTGATGCTCCACAGGCGGTGCCATTGATGTGACGATCTTCCCGTTTTCATCGAAATGCCTTACCACGATCTGCATAATCTCTGTTCCCGATGCCCTAAGCTCTTGGAGGAACTTCTCCACGATCACCTCGTCGCCTACACCCCGTGCGTGTTTCACAGAGTACGCGTATACGTCCCGAAGCTGCTCATAGGTTTTAACGATGGAGGTTCCGTGACCACTCGACGTCATTATAGGCTTCACGATTACCGGTAAGCCCATGCCTCCGACGGTTTCATTAACCTCCTCTTGATCCCGTGCGTAAGCCCAGTCGGCTCTAGGCACCTTCAACGCGTCGAAGAGAAGCTTTGTGAGATGGCGGTCCATACAGATTAAGGGACCGTATGGTGTGGACATAACCCTGTATCCACGTCGAATCCCAAGCTCACAGGCTTTCCGCGTATCAGCCTTCTCGATCTCCATGTAGATAACATGTGGTTTTGCGGGGTCTGGGACGTACTTCTCAATCTTTTCCTGAAGAAGCTTTCCATTCATCATGTCGAAGCATTCAAAGTAGTCCGCAGCATCCTGGGCTGGGCAGCCCTCGTACCTGTCGAAGACAACAGTTTGCACCCCACCTGACCTTCCACCAAGCTGCCGCTTAGAAGCCGTAACCACGAGGTCGCCGAGTTCACCTCCGCCCACGGATATGAAGGTGATAGGCTCCTCCCCTCTAAGTTCCTCAAGGGGGTTTAAGGTTGGCTCATAAAGCTTTTTATACTCTTCCGCAGCCTTAAGGAGTTCTAGCCTCTGCTCTAATACCTGCTCCCCATCCATTTAACCCGCCTCCATCAAACCTTTACCTGGGATCCACGTAAGCCTTCTACCGAGGATACCCTTCTTCTCCTTATACATGTAGATCTCCCGGGCAAGCTTGGCAAGCTCAATTCTTTTTCCTAGGCATCTGGGGGCACCTATGTCACTCCGGTGGAAGGTTTTCCAGCCATCCGTTAAATGGATGTGGTTGAAGCCCCTCTCAGCCTTTATGCTGGCTGTGGGTATGTCGTCGGCAACCGTGAGGAACTCTACTACGCGGGAGCCCCCGGTTACGTACATGCCGTCTTGCACATCCACTGAAGCCCAGTAAAGCCGGATGTCATCCCGCGTTAAACCCTGCTCGTCCACTTTAACGGGATGTCCCCGTGCGAGTTCCCTTTTATCCGGGTAACCCTCAGGGGAAGCCGCTTTCACAACCGTAGCTTTCTCATTAAAGTCGAGTTCAACCGTGTTCAATCTTTCATCGATGATGGCTTCACAGATGTCCACGATGTCGTTTTTCAAGAGGGGTAGAACGTTGAGGGCTTCAGGGTCGCCGAACCTGGAGTACATCTCGATGATCGTGGGTCCCCAAACCGATGTGAGCATCATCTGTCCAGCGACAACGCCGTGGTAACGCTCCCCAGTCTTCCGCTGAACCGCCTTAATCATCTGCTCAACGATCTCAGTTGACTTCACATACTCCTCCATAGTCAGTATGGACGCTTCCTCCTCCTTAACACCCCAGCGGAGGTTTAACCCCCCTGCGATCGAGCCCATGCCACCGGTTTCAGGACCGAGATCGCCGTCGAAGGCATGTTTATTATCCTGCACAGCGGGCATAGGCTTCACACAGCGCCCATCTGTGAAGCACTGCAACGTGTACTCGGGACCCCAAACCCTCTCCTCGATGAGGAGCTTGTACTCCATGTCTTGGTAGGGCTTCATATGCTCATCCACAATCGTCTTAGCATGACTGTACTTCAGATCCCGTTTTTCATCCTGGAGATAAACCTGAAAGTCCTCGATGACCTTAACGCCCTTTCCACCTGCCTGCCGCGCAGGTTTCAAGGCGATGCTCTCAGCGTACTCCTTAATATAGGGCACGGCTTCCTCGAAGCTCTTAAACTTCTTATACCACAGCCTCCCCGGAAGCCTATTCTCCCACTGGAGGTCACGCATACTCGCCTTAGACATCTCGATCTCCGCAACAGCCCTCTTGGCTCCGACACAGGCTATTCCACGGCGTTCAAGCTCATCGGGAACCCCGTGGAAGTTCGGCTCCTCAGGACCTACAAAGACAAAGTCCACGCCTAACTTCTCAGCGTGATCAGCCACGACTAAAGGGTCGTTAATCTTCCCCCGTAGGTACTGACCCCCAGTCTTCCCACAGATTCCCTGAATCCCAGGGTTTATAAGCTCACCAAGGCAGGAAAGACTCACATCACGGAGGCTCCTCTCAAAGGCTTCAGCGATAGCATGCTCTCTCCCTGCGTTACCGACGAGTAGAACCTTCATTTTTTAAGCCTCCTCCGGGTACTCACCCGTGAAGCAGCCTAGGCAGAGGCTATTCCTAGGCACATCTATGGATTCAACGAGTCCTTCTAGGGTTAGGTAGTGGAAGGTGTCAGCGCCTACAACCTCCGCGATCTTCTCCTCGTTCAAGTGGCGTCCTATGAGTTCATCCTCAGGCGGGACCTCTGTACCGTAGGGGCAATGGGATACGATCGCGGGGCTACCAATCCTCACATGGACTTCCTTAGCTCCCTTCTCCTTCATCAAGTAGACGATGTTGGCTAAGGTGTTTCCCCGCACCACACTGTCATCGATAAGGATGATCCTCTTCCCCTTCACAGCTTCAGATATAACGTTCAGTTTCAGCTGTACCCCCTTTAAACGCTCAAGCTGGGTTGGCTTGATAGCGCTTCGCACCCTTCTACCCGTCTGTTCGAAGCCCCGTTCAACAGGTATCCCCGATTCGGCACTGTATGAGAGTGCGAAGGGTATGGCTGTTTCAGGGACGCCGATCACAACGTCCGTGTCTGCTGCTCCCTCCTCAGCCAGCTTCCTTCCAATAGCTTTCCTAACCTTGTATACAGCAGTGTCGTTGATGTAGGAGTCTGGTCTGGCGAGGTAAACGTACTCGAAGCTGCAGTGGGCTGTTCTAGGGCTTCGGACTGGTAGGTGTGTTGTATACGCGGATAGAGGGGTGAAGACCCGTATTTCCCCGGGTGCAATGTTTTCAGCTGGGCTGACGGGCATCCTCTCTCCTATGGTGTCTGTGGCGCAGGTTTCCGAGGCTACGATGCCTCCGTCGAAGCCGATCTTCCCAAGGGATAGGGGTTTAACACCCATAGCATCACGTCCCGCAACCATCGCCCCGTCTATTGTTAAGACGATGAAGGCGTAGCCTCCCCTGCAGTGTGCGAAGAAGGATTTAACCCCCTCAACCACCTCGCCTTCCCCTTGGAGGTGAAACTCTAAGGCGTTGAGGATGTTCCTCTCATAGCCTAGGGTCTTATCCCACATGTAATCCTCTATCCCCGTTATTCTCCCATCGAGGACGAGGGCTAATTCTTTAGGCTTCTTCAGAACCAGGGGCTGTGTGTCCTCAGTCTCCTGCTCATAGGGGGATACTTGTCCAAGGCAAAGGTGTCCTCTCAAGTCCTTCGCCTTCGACTCCGTGACAACGTCTTCAACCCACCCTTTTCCTTTACATTCGTAGAAACGGTCTCCCAGCGTGAGGAGCCCCGCGTTTTCCTGACCCCTATGCTGGAGGGCTAGTAAACCGTATTTACCGAAGCTCGATATCTTCCAACGCTCATCGAAGACGTAAACGCCGATAAGCCCGGTCACCGCTTCTTCTCCTCCTTAGTCCTCACGGTTATCTCGTGAGGATACTCAGCCGTAAGGCAGGCGAGGCACAGTTCCTCCCTGGGTAAACCGATGCTTTCGATAAGGCTTGGTAAAGTGTTGTAGTGAAGCGAATCGGCTCCAAGCTCCTCCCCGATGAGTCGGCATACCTCTTCATGAGGCTTACCCATGTATTTCCTCGCAATAAGCTCTCCCTCGTAGAAGTCGATGCCGTAGGGACACCAGTCTATGAGGGGTGGACAGCTTATCCCTACGTGAACCTCCTTAGCTCCAGCCTTCCTCAGGCTCTGAATGTACTTCCTCATGTTTGTCCCCCGTACGATGCTGTCGTCGATTAAGACTACCCGTTTACCGCCTACAACCGAGGGTATTGGGTTAAGCTTCTTCGACGCAGCCCACTCCCTCTCAAACTGCTCAGGCATAATGAACGTCCTCCTGTCAAAGTACCGATCCTTCTGCAACCCTTCCTTTAAGGGGACACGGGCTTTCACCGAATACCCCACGGACGCTGAACGCCCTGAGTCCGGTATGGGCATAACGATGTCTGAGGCTGGGTGGTAAGCCTCAGCGAGGTAGCCTCCAAGCCTCTCCCGAACCGTAAACACGGGAACGGAGTCCAAAATGGAGTCTGGCCTAGCGAAGTACACCCATTCAAACATGCAGTGAGCGTGGCGTTTAAGGTTGAAGACAGTGTAGCTGTGGAAGCCATCCTCGTCGATGACAATCACTTCACCGGGGGCAACATCCCTCTCAAACCGGGCGTTCATGTAGCATTCAGCGAAGGCCACGGATTCCGAGGCTACGAAGTAACCTTCCTCGTTCTTTCCGAGACAGAGGGGTCTAAAACCTAAGGGATCCCTTACAGCGATGATGCGGGGAGGTTCAGCCTCAACGAGCATAACTGCGGAGTAGGCGCCTTTAACTTGGGAAGCAACCTCACCATAAAACTCTGTCACAGCCTTCACTCCAAGGTTTTTTCCAAGGAGGTAGCCGAGGAACTCCGTGTCCGTCGTCGTGGAGAACTTATATTCACTTTCAACCTTCTCCCTTAACTCAAGGTAGTTGGCTATGTTGCCGTTCATGGCAAACGCGTATATGACACCAGTTTTCGAAGCCATTTCAACAGGTTGAGCGTTATCTAAACCAGTTTTTCCAGTTGTTGAGTAGCGACTATGCCCGATTCCGCAGACACCCTCGAGGTTCTTGGAAAAGATAGGTGACTCAGAGACAAGACCTTGGCTCTTCCTCGTAGCGATTCCACGTTCGCACACAGACACCCCTACAGATTCCTGTCCCCTATGCTGGAGTGCACGTAAACCCTCGTATAGGTATTGGAGAACCTTAGACTTATCGTGAACGTATGCACCGACGATTCCGCAATGGTCCCTCATCTTAACTCCCTCACGGCGGTCACTTACGCTATTGAGCCAAAAATCAGCACACCTTTTAAACATTTTTTAACACATTTAATGCAATAGATAAAAGCGCTAAACCGCGGAGAAAGACTACCGTTAAGTGATGGACTCAGGTTGAAACCTTTTCCGCGAATGCTTTGCTAAGAATAAAAGCCCGGGGATAAGAGGCTTCGCAGGAGCAGAGTTATCACCATTGTGAGTAGGTTTATCTCCACCTGAGAAAAGGCGTCTACACTTCCTTGAAACCACGGTTCAAACAATCGTTTCCTTCAACTCCATCGATTCCAAGATTTCTTTTCCTATATCTTCTACGGGTTTATTCCCGTCAATGATCGTCCATTCACCGGTTAGAGCCAAGGCTAGGGCTTTAAATCTAATACGTACTAGTTCTTCCAAGCTTTCAAACATCTCCAGTTTTCTACGGGTTTCTCTTATCCTTCTGTAAGCTTCTACGGGACTGACATCGAGGAAAAACATGAGGTTTGATGTAGGTATAATGGAAGCGAAGAAGTGATAGGCTATCCTATGCAGTGGGGAGGGAAGATAAGCTGTGCCCATCAGGTAGCGGACGAAGATAATGTAATCGTATCGCCGCCATGAATACAACAGGATTGAACGGATAACATCCAGCATGTAGAAGAGGGCGGCTGCGAAGTGCGCGCTTTTCCCCTTTAGATACAGGAACTGTTTGGCTTTAACCCCCCAGAAATTGTCGTTTGAAGGATGGATCCGCAGGTAAACGGTTTTCCCACGTTTCCTAAGGAAAGAGTATAGCTTAAGTGCTTGAGTGCTTTTCCCCGAGGCGTCCAGCCCATCTACAACCACGAAAACCAATGGTTCAAATGCCTCCGCTCAACGATAGGAAGGTTAAAGCGCTGAGAGCGGGCACTGTTATGTTATCGAAACCCTTAGGTGAAAGACTTTCAACCAAAGTCGCCAAGGTGGCCGTTGCGAGAGCAGGGATAATCAAATCGGAAACTGAGAACGTGTATCGCGTAGAGAAGAAGATGATGCTGACTGTTAAACTGAGGAAACTGGCGAGAAACATGGCAGCTGAACCTTCCAAACTCTTGCCCGTGAAAAACTTGTATCTTCTTCTCCCATATCTTTCACCCACCGTTGATGCTGCGCTGTCACCGTACGCCATAGGCAGAATACCGGCGGCGATAACATGAGGTTTAGACGCGAAGAATAAGGCTAGGAAAGTGTAGGAGACTGCGTAGAAAACGAGTCCTAGACTGTGCCCTTTCTCAGTTATATCTGCAAGACCCTTCATCCTTCCGCTGACTTGACCGAGTGGGGAATATGGTGAGGCGAGAAAAGTCACGAGTATGAATGGAGCCGCGACTAGAACCGGGTAAATACCTGATGTGAAAAAGGGTATGATAAACGGTAGATTACCAATCATAGCGTGTAAAAACTTCCTTGAAGCCTTCTTCGAGATACGCAGAACTCCGTCCATTCTACCGGAGACCCATATTACCACCATTATATAAACATAGCAGAAAAGCATTAAAAGAATGTTTAAAAGAACCTCCTCACTGAACATCAGCTCACCTTCTTCACCATCCTCCTAACGGAGTCGCTTAGACCTTCCCTAGAAGGCCCTAGAGGTTAATCTTTCAAAGGCTTGGATATACCTTTCACTTGTCTCTTTAATAACCTCGTCTGGGAGCAGGCGTTGCGTAAGCTTTGTACCCGGCTTAGGCTGGGCTTTATCCCATCCGTGAACCCGTTCCAAGTAATCCCTTACAACTTGTTTATCAAAACTTTCCTGGTGCCGCCCCAGACGGTATTGGTACGCATCCCAGAACCTGCAAGTATCCGGGGTTTCAACCTCGTCGATAAGGTATATGCGGTTTTCCACATCTTTTCCAAACTCAAGTTTAAAGTCCGCTAATATGAAACCAGCCCTCTCACAGTCTTTTAACATCAACTCGTTGATTATTAAGGCAACTCGCTTAACATGGTCAAGTTCTTCCACTGTCAACCAGCCTTTATCAAGGATTTCCCGCTCCTCAACCGGTCTATCCTTTAACTCAAACTTCGTGGTAAACTCGATGACGGGCTCAGTGAGTTTAGCGGCTAGGATAGGCTCCGTTCCCTTAGGGAGCTTCACAAGCCCCTCACGATGCCGTTTCCAATAGCTTCCATAAACATAGTTTCTACCAATCACTTCAACTGGTACAACGTCCAGCTTCCTCACAAGCATCTTCTCAGGGTCTGGGATGTCCAGCATATGTGTTGCGATGCACCTTTCCATGCAGTTACTGAAGCCGTGAGCGGATAGACGGCATAGGACCTCACCCTTATGAGGAACCTCATCGGCGAGCAGCACATCAAACGCTGACAGCCTATCAGTGAAGACGACGAGAATTCTACCGTCGCCGGCGTCGTAGAGATCCTTAACTTTCCCAGACCTCAGGAACCTTAACATATGAGACAGCCAACCGTTCTCATCACACCGGGTGTAAATAAAAATATATGTAACGAGATGTGACAAGTCCGTGAATTGACTGAAGAACTTTTAGGTAACGCGAAGGCTGTGACCGTTAAGAAGGGTGGTTACTACAACTAAACCATATGTCCAGCTTTTAAAAGGGTTTAGTATCCCATAAAGGGAGTGGGGGGAAGAGCTGTTGAGGAGCTTAATCGGTTCAAGCTCCATGTGGCCAAACCCGTTCCAGACCTTCGATTTAGGTATACACACCACATCTACGCTGAACGTTGTCACACACCTGATATGGAAAGAATGGGTTACGCATAAGGTTATGTAACGGGTTATGCAGAACATACTTAGTATTAGTGGGGGGAGGGGGCTTGGATTGGTGGCGTAAACCCATACGTTTAGCCCATGAGTCATTCACCTCTGAGAGGCAGATATCGGAGGTTGATCCCGTTAAATTTGCAGAGGAGTATTTAGAGGCGGGTTATAACGGTCAACACTTGGAGTTGTCCTATTTAACGGTGGATGGTGAAAAGGGACTTTTCCTCTTCAACTTCAGCGAGGCTCCTAGGGTTTTAAGGGATTTCCTAGGCGAGTACATACCCATAGCCATGGGTAAAGGCCTCCGTGTTCTCATATATTTCAACGTTCACGCTTATTCAGGTAAATTTATCGATGAACGCCCGAATTGGGCTATGAAGCGAAGCGATGGAAGTAGACTGACCGGACTGTACTGGGCGGATGTCACTTCACCATGCGTTAACAGCCCGTGGCGAGAATGGAGCTTCAAAGTCCTAAGAGAGTTAGCGGAGAAGCATCCGATCGACGGAGTTTTTCTCGACGGTCCAGCCTTCTTTTACGACACATGTTACTGCGAAGGTTGTAAACTGAAATTTCGGGAGAGGTACGGCGCGGAGATTCCCACCAAGGAAAACTGGAAGGACACCAACTGGATAAATTTCGTACAGTTCCGATACGACAGTTTAGCCGAATATTTAAGGGACGCGGAAGCAACCCTTAAAAAAGTGAGGCCTAGGGCTGTAATCTACGCCAACTCAAGCGGTGTCTGGCCAACTTGGATAAACGCCCGCGACAACAGACAAGCCCTGAAGTATCAGGACCTCCTAGGGGCGGAGGGAGGGTTCTTTTACAGGGGAGATCCCATGTGGAAAACCAGCGCCACAGCTAAGCTTCTAGAAACGCAGGCGGAGGGAAAGCCCACGGTTATCTTCTCAGCCATGAGGCGGGAATCCCCATGGCTTCACTGCAACATGTCCGAAGACTCTTTAAGACAAATTATCGCCTCTACCGTGGCAAATGGCGCCAGCGTATGGTTTGGAGGATATAAAGTGGTTGGTAGAGAAAACCCCATTGTTAAAACGCTGAAAGATGAATTCGATTTCTTAGAGCAAGCGGGAGAATATGTAGAGGGGACTGTCTCCGCCGCCAATGTCGCCCTAGTCTGGTCACCTAGAACCGCTGACTTTTACGGTGCTGAAATGCCAACCATAGACTTCCTAGTGGACAAGCCGAAGACGGAGGTTACGAAGAACTTCACAGAGGCCTTCTGGGGCTACTACGATGCACTTGTAAGGAGACAGCTGGCCTTCGACGTCCTAGACGATGCGGCCGTGGAAAGCTCTAACCTGGGAAAGTATGAATGCATCGTTCTCCCCAACGTGGCCTGTATGTCAGACAAAACCGCCGACGCCTTAAGAAACTTCGTATCAGGGGGTGGTCGCCTAGTTTCCACCTACGAAAGCTCCCTATATAACAGCCGAGGTCTCAGAGGGGAAAATTTCCTCCTAGGGGATGTTTTCGGAGCCTCCTATCAGAACTGGCTCCCTCGCTTAGACCACGACTACATCCGACTAAGGAACGGAGCCTTAGTGAAGGGAATTGGCGAGAAAACAATTCCAGCGCCACTCTTCGCCTTGCAGGTTAAACCCACAGGTTCAGCTGAAGTCATGGGATACTTCTATGAAAAAACGGTTGGGATTTTCACACCCCTCCCGAGGGTTTCTGATAATCCAGCCATCCTATCATCTAAATACGGAGAGGGGGAGAGCATATACTTCGCAGGTTCCTTGGACCAGACATATCTGAGCCACCGATTCCCCGCCCATCACCAACTCCTAACCAACGCCGTAGAGGAGGGTATACAACCTATCATATCAGTTTCAGGGGTCCCCCAAACCTTGGAGGTGGTAGTTAGGAAAAAGCCTTCCACCGGCAGCCTTATCGTCCATTTGGTTAACTACACGGGTGAAATGGAACACCCAATCAGGAAGGCCTTACCATGTAGAGACATACACATAAGATTAAAGACGAGGTCCGCACCCAGCCAGGTAAAGGCTCTCAGAGCTAACCAGGTTCTTAAGTTCAAAGCCTCAGACGGAGCCGCTGAAACGGTGCTCCCCGAGCTTAAGGTCCACGAGGTCATCGTTTTCGAGCCTTAATCCTAGAGGATCCGGTTACGCCTAGAAAGTAACCCGCATCCCTCTAACTGTTTGGTAGAATCACGGTGGTTTATCAGCAGTGACGTAGCAGACCATGCCGGTGCTAAACCCAAGGATGAGCGAGTTTGCCTTCTCGGTTCAGCCTTCTTTATCTTCGCCTCATATATTAGTTGTTTCAACGTTTCAAAACCGATTTACGTGTCCTCCTCCATAAAAATGGGGAATTAATGGGACTTAAGGGCTCTTCTTTCCGAACTTCATTATTTTTTACCAACCCAAGAGCTGTGTTTCGCTTTCCCTACTCAAGCGTAGAGTTTAGGACACTCTTTTGAAGCCTCACGAAGGATTTCCCTGTTCTCAGGCACCACCGCTAGACACACGCATTCTTCCGCTTCCGTATTTACGCGCCGATAATCTTTGAGTTGTTTTTAATCATGGTTATAATCCTTTACGTGTTTGTGTTCGCAAAGTTAAACGCCTATGGAAGCGTTCAAGTGTAGGCATGATTAACACTGTATTGAAGGTTTGAATCCTTATAAGTGAAGGTATTCGCTTTCATAGGAGGAATAAATCGGAGTGATCAGTAGCAAAGGAGGAAAAGGTGAAGCTCATTGCTCCCAGTTTCCATCGTTCGTGATTTGGACTTGAAAACCAAGACGGCTAAGGCTCTTGAACTAATAGGGGGTATTGAAAAAGTCGTTGGGCGAGGGGATAAGGTTCTTATCAAGCCTAACCTCGTAGACGGGGTTTCACCTGAGACCGGGGAAACTGTTCACCCAGAGGTAGTTATGACCGTTGCGGAGTTGGCTCAAAGGGCGGGAGCTGCGAAGGTCACAATCGGTGAAGCCCCTACATGGCGGGACTTAACTCTTTACAACCTCTACGCTAAGCTAGCGAAGGAAATTGGGGCTGAGATGGTGAACTTCAACGAGGAGCCCTTCGATGAGGTCCCAGTGAAGAACCCGGTATATTTCAAGACTGTACGCATTGCCAGAGCTCTTATCCAATGCGACGTCTTCATCAACGTCCCAACCTTGAAGACGCATCACCTCGCCGGTATAACGGTGGCATTTAAGAACCTCTACGGAGCGATCCCAGGGGAAGATAAGAGGATGTACCATCACATGGACAGGATGGAGGAAGTCATCGTAGACCTCAATATTGCGAGGTCAAGCCACTTAATCGTTGTAGACGGAACCTACTCGACGCACCACGTTCATCCCTTTGAGAAGCAGCGGTTGGACTTAGCCCTAGCGGGGTACAACCCCGTAGCCGTAGACACGGTGGCGGCTAGGGTGGTTGGCGTAGACCCTAGAACCCTACGCTACCTCGCCTGGGCCGAGGAGAAGGGTCTTGGAATAAGGGACCTAAGCCAGATCAACATCCTTGGTCTAAGTATCGGTGAAGCCTACAGGAAGGACACAGTTACCGTTAAAGACCTCGTCGCGCATAGGCTTAAACACGTGAAGCTGATCGATGGACAGTCGTGTACAGGATGCTTCGGGCGCCTCGCCACGGACTGTTGCCGCTTCATCGGAAAAGAACCCTTCATGGAAGACCTGTACATCCTTATGGGTCCGAAAGCCATCCCACCGCGTGATGTTGCACGTGTAATCCTGTGTGGTAACTGCTTGGCGCCGACTTTCTACAATGGGTTTAAAGGACTTTACGTTCCTGGCTGTCCTCCGGACCTTGAAGCGTTCAGGAAGGCCTTAGAGGCTTTCCAAGCCTCGGGTAAGCAAGGGGTAAGCTCAACTACCTAGCTGGATAAGGCTTCTACACCGTTCTTCCTATGAGGCTATGATGTAAAGCTGGGTTTAAAGATAAGCCTTTACTCTGACAGCTTCAAAGCTTTTCCCACGATCTCTGTTACATCAAGCATCTGCACCTTATCGCCATGCGCAGCTATAGCGTCGAGTATATTGAGCTTACATGAGGGACAGCTTGAAACGATGGTTTCAACGTTAAGGTTACGGGCTTCCTCCAGCTTCTTGAAGCCAAGCTTCAAGGCTATATCTGGGTTCGTAGCCTTCAGTAAACCGCCTCCGCCGCAGCATGCTGTTATGGAACGGTTATGGGGTAACTCAACAAGGTTTACGCCTGGAACGGTTCTTAAAACCTTTCTAGGCGCCTCGTAGACTCCCATGAACCTTCCAAGCTCGCATGGGTCATGATATGTAACCCTCATATCCAGTTTCTCCGAGAAACTGATTCTTCCAAGGTCGATCATTTTTTCAAGCAGCTGCGTCATGTGGTAAACCTCGAAGCCAAGGCTTCCCATCACCCTCGGGTATTCCTGGAGAAAGGTTCTGTAACAGCCGGAGCAGGAGGTTACAACCATTTTCGCACCCTGGCTGTGAATTGCCTTAACGTTATGTTTCACGATGTCTTCGAAAAGTCCCATCTTGCCGGAGAGGGTTAGGGGGTTTCCGCAACACCACTCATCCTTGCCTAGGATAGTCCATTCGAGGTTAAGCCCTTCGAGGATTTGAGAGGACATAGACGCAATGTTCATAGCTCTACTGGTAAACGATGTGGCGCAGCCTGGAAAGTAAACAACCTCGGCTTTTTTCCCGGTCTTAACAATGTCTCCGAGGTTTGCGTAGTCAACCCACTCCGCCCGCGCTTCATCAGGCATACTGTATATGCTGTGACCTTGGCTGAGGTTTTCATAGACCCTATCGACTACCCAAGGGTAGCTTCCATGTTCAACGAGGTACGCCCGCGCAGCCTTTATGGCATCGGTGGTCTTTACGCCTGGTGGGCAACGCCATAGACAGTATCCGCATAGGGCGCATTTATACATCTTATCCATGACGTATTCGTTTACTTTAATCTCCCCGTTGAGAAGCCCTTTAATCACCTGCATCCTCCCTCTGGGGCTTCCCGTCTCCCAGCCTACGAAGCTCCAAGTTGGGCATAGGGCTCGACAGTATCCGCATCGCATACATCGCTGTACTTCCTCACGGTATTCCTCAAGCGCGTAGTGTTTCAAAGCCTTTCACGCTCCTTCAAGTGGATATGGTCCACCTTTGCCTTTACCTGGGTTCAGTATGAGGTTTGGGTCGAAGAGCTTCTTTATCTCCCGCATTAAGTGAACCGATGTGCCGTGTTCAAGCTCGATGTACAGGGCTCTCACTAAGCCTATGCCATGTTCACCTGTAACGCTTCCACCTAAGGGTAACACGATTTCCTTGTACAGTATGTCTAAGCCTTTGAAGAAGGCTTTACGCTGATCAGGGATGCGTTCATCGAAGATGAAGGTCGGATGCATGTTACCGTCGCCGATGTGCCCGAAGTTGCCTAGGTCGAAGCCTTCCACACCGACCTTAGCTGGGATACCCTCTATCATCCCAGCTGCCTCGGGCAGCCTCGTCGGGGTTATCGTACAGTCCTCTATGATCGTCGACGGCCTAAGCCGGGCTAGGGCTGGAAGCGCCGACTTCCGTGCTGTGATCAACCGCTGCCTGTACCCCGCGTCCAGGGTCTTATCCACGTACATAGGCTTCTCCTCCTGGCATAAACCTACGCACTGCTCGATCATCGGCGCCACCTGCTCCTTAGCCCCTCCACAGTCGATGAGGAGGAAGTTTCCCTCAGGTAAATCCTTAACGCCAACGTATTCAAAGGCGGCCTTAGTGGTCTTCCTATCCATGAACTCAAGCATTTCAGGCACTATTCCAACGCGTCTAATCTTGTTAGCAGCCCGGGCGAGGGCTTCCACTGAGTCGTATATGAGGGTGGCCGTTGCGTAGTGCTTGGGTAAAGGTACGATCTTTAGACATATATTGGTTACAACCCCTAGGGAACCCTCTGAGCCCACGATGAGACGGGTGAGGTCGAAGCCTGAAACAGACTTTAACGTCTTCGAACCTGTGTGGATGATTTCACCGTTAGGTAGAACGACCTCAAGCCATAGGACGAAGTCCCTTGTTGAACCGTATTTAATGGTTCTGTTACCCGCGGCGTTTGTGTTCACCATGCCACCGATTGTGCAGGCTGGGCTGCTCGCGGGGTCTGGTGGGAAGAAGAAGCCATATGGGGCAAGTTGCTCATTGAGGTCGTCGCAGATAACACCAGCCTCGGTTACCACCATTTGATTGTCCAGGTCAACCGAGATAACCTTATTCATCCCAGACATATCCAATACGATGCCGCCTGCAACAGGCAGCGGCGACCCCGCTGCGCTTGTACCACCACCCCTGGGGGTTACAGGTATCCGCTGCGTGTTAGCAAGCCTAAGGACTGAGGCTACGTCAGCGGTTATCCTTGGACGGAGGATCACATCGGGTTTGTATATGTAGATGGTTGAATCCCTAGCGTAGCAACTAATCTCCTCAGGTCTCGTTGAGACATTCTCGGCGCCGACGATGGATTCAAGCTCCTTAATTAAGGCTTCAGTAACCTTTCCGTATTGAGGCAAATTCCCCACAACCAATAACCCATAGGGCTATTTCACCCCCTATTTAAGTTAATGCTTACAAACGATTCAAAGGACCTATCCGCAGGTTTTTCTTAAAAACAATACCCACATTCATGATACTGCCAACTATTTCAAGAGGATGCCTGAATACGGAGTGGTTTTTTCTTGAAGTCTGTCACAAAATTCTTATCTATCAGTAAAGGTGAAGAGATGCATTGTTCCTGAGGTGTTAAGTCATGGGTGTTTCCAAGAGTTCTACTAAAGTTCCTGTTATGGAGGCAGTGGTTGATATATTAGAAGACGAGGGGGTTAGGCATGTCTTCGGCATCCCTGGAGCAGGTATCCTCCCCTTCTACAAAGCCCTTGAAGGGTCAAAGGTGATTAGGCATTACTTGATGCGCCATGAGGAGGGTGCAACCCACGCCGCCGACGGCTACGCTAGGGCGAGTGGGGAGGTTGGCTTCTGCGTGGGCACCTCAGGACCAGCTGGGACAAACATGGTCACGGGACTCTACACAGCTAGGGTGGACTCTATACCGATCATCGCGGTTACAGGTCAGAACGTGCGGGCTCAGCTAGGCAAGGAGGCCTTCCAAGCTGTTGATATATCGGAGATCGTTAAGCCCGTTACGAAGAAGAGCTACTGCGTAAAGGAAACAGCTCAGCTTCCCCAGGTTTTCCGCGAGGCGTTCCGCGTGGCTAAGGAGGGACGGCCTGGACCCATACTCATCGACCTGCCTTTGGACGTACAGAGGGCTGAAGTCTATTTCGACGCTGAAAGCGACGGTCCCCTTGAGATATTCAAGCCAAGCCCTAACCCAAAGAAGGTGAGGCGGGCCATCGAAATGATCCTTGAAGCCAAGGCGCCGGTCTTCATCTTAGGTGGAGGCGTAATCTCTGGGAACGCCTGCGAGGAACTTGCGAAGCTGGCTGAGTACCTGGCCATCCCGGTGGTCACATCGCTTATGGGGAAGGGAGGTATTCGCCCAGACCATCCCCTCTACGCTGGACAGGTAGGTGTCTTCGTGGACATCCCGCCTGCGAACAAGGTCTTCTTGGAGTCGGACCTCGTCGCGGGCTTCGGCTGCAGGTTCTCCGATAGGCATACAGGTGCCTTAGACGCATACACGAGGGGGAGACGTTTTATCCATGTGAACATAGAACCTGACCACGTAGGCCGCATCGTACCCGTTGACTTAGCCATCATAGCGGATGTTAAGTTAACACTGAGGGGTATGCTGGAGGAGGTTAGACGTATGACATCTAGGAAAGAGCCCAGTGAAAGGGTGAAGGAGATCCCTGAGCTTCGGAAACGCCTCGCGAGACACGTGGACTTCGACGATGTTCCGATAAAGCCTCAGAGGGTATTCAAGGAGATCAACGAGTTCTTCGACGAGGAGACGATGTTCGTAACAACCATAGGACTGAACCAGATGCTGTCAAGCCAGCTTCAGAACATCTACAAGCCTAGACATTACCTGGTCCCTGGAGGCGCTGGTCCTCTAGGCTGGGACCTTCCAGCCTCCATAGGTGTTAAGCTGGCGAAGCCCGACCACCTCGTCGTCGATGTCACGGGCGACTACGGCTTCGGTTTCTGCGTGGAGGAACTGGCTGTAGCCGTCATGTACAACATCCCGGTTGCATTCATTATTCTAAATGACGGGCACCTAGGACTGATCCGTCAGGCTGAGAAATACTTTTACAGCATGCACTACGAGGTTGACACATGGTACACGGATAGGTTCATCGGGTATCCACGACTCATAGACTTCGTTAAACTCGCTGAATCCTTCGGAGCCATAGGGGAAAGGGTTGAAAAGCCAGGAGACCTAAAAGGCGCCTTTGAGAGGGCTGCGAAGGCGGATCACCCGTACATCATCGACGTCATCATCCACAGGGAAACCGACGTGTCCACCGGGACGAGCATAGACGCCATAGTAGAACGCCAGTAGATGCGAAAAGCAGATGCCTAGTAACAATTATAATCATCTTAAAATCATCGAACCTTTGTTTCAATCCTGCGAAGGAACAGGCGATGTCATCTTTTTCAACGTTACCTTGGAATCAGGTTTTAAGATAGCTCTTGGTTAAAATAACCTTCATTTTCTAGGCTGAGATCGAATCGCTTAAGAAATGGAAGACTGAACTTGTGGAAGCGCTGAAAGCTACCCACCTCTAGTGGATTAGGTTACGCGGGTATTGACTTGTCTCTTTCCCACTTTATTAAAGGATGGATGCTGTCTTCGAATCCGTTTCTAACATGGAATTACCATCCTTCCTCCGCAATTACGATGAATGCGTAAATCGATTTTCTTTCTTACACATATAGCCTTCGACTCGTTTTGGGATCTTTAGCATACTCAATCTTGAGATGCTCTCACTTTGAGGGTCTGTAGAGGATTCGACCTGTGTCGGGGAGGATTCGAAGCCCGAGGGTTCGTGTTGCAAGTTCCTCTTCGAAGGCTTTTGAGCCTAGGAGCTCTATGAAGGCTTCGACGATAGGCTTTGTAAGCCGCATTTCATCAACGACGAAGTCGAAAAATTCCTCAGCAAGCTGGATGAAGTCTAGGTTGAACTCTGCTGCGGCGGCGCGTATGCCGAGTCCTACATCCGTTCTTCCAGCGACTACGGCTTTCGCCACGTCGCGGTGGGACCTAACCTCTAAACCGTAGCCCTTGATCCCCCTTGCTAAGCTCATTAAAGATACTCCTTTAGAAGCCGCTATGACTCTCAGATGCCTATCCAGTAAGGCTTTCGTGCCTGAGCCTGCTTCTCGGTTTATGAAGCGCATATTAGGGGTTAGGAGGTCCTCAACCCTATGAATTCCCTTTGGGTTGCCTTTAGCTACGATGAAGCCTTGCTCCCGCGCATATCCCCTGACTAATACGGCTCGATCCTCGATCCAGCTCCGTTTTAGGTAAGGTAGGTTGTACTCCCCTGTCTCCTCATCTAGCAGGTGAACGCCAGCCACATCCGCCTCCCCGAGCATGATGGCTGTTAGACCACCCGCGGAGCCTACGTAGGCAACCTCAATCCTCGCCTCTGGTAGTTTCGTTTTTAAAAGCTCTAGGAGTATCTCGACACCTATACAGTGGCTTCCTATAACCGCAAAGTCGGGGAGGAATTGGGATTCCTGGAAAAGCCTTCTCCTAAACCTTGAACCCTCTAACTCATTGACTAAGACAGTTTCAATACGCCGATACAGTTCTTTGTAGTCTGTCACAAGCTTAACACCAGTTTCAGTAAGCCTACATCCCCCTCCTCCCCCTCCTCCGCCCCTCCGCGCCTCTAGTATGGTCTTTCCTAGGATTTTCTGAGCCTTATCGATCTTCTCCCATGCGTGTGCGTATGATATACCTAAGATCCTGCAGGCAGCTATGAGAGAGCCTGTTGCTTGGATGCATTCAAGGACCTGCGCTAGGTTTTCCCCTACGATGGTCTTGCCTTCTTTCTCAAGCCAGAGGTTGAAGACTGGTTGATAAACAGGCTTTGGCATAGCTTATTCCGTGGCTAAGATAGGTTAGGGTGCGTTAACCTTATAAGGATGACGTTATACCTAGCTGGATATATCGTCGGAAATACCCTTGGAGGTATAACATTTGTCCTCTTTAAGACACCTTGCTTTGATTATATTTCTAGTCCTCGTCGTGATGGGAAGCTACTTTTAACTTCGAGATAGATTCCTCTTCTCTTATTACTTCTAGGATCTTATCTCCACCTTTGCATTGAATTTTATATATAGCTTTACATAAATCTTTACTAGAGATCATCATATAATGTGTTGTTCTTATATAAATCTGAAACTTATTCCAAGATTTTTCATATCCTTTGTTCAAGGAGACGTGATAAGGACTACTGATGACGGCTTGAAATGCTATCCACGTAGGATCCCCGGTTTTCACACACATTTGCTCGAAAGCACTTCTCAGCATTGAGGCTTTCATCACCACTCCAACGTCGACTTCAACCGTAACTAGTTTCGTTCTATTCTGAATTGCAACAATGGTTCCGGTTAAAAGGTTCGCTTCGTCTTCAGTTGGACGCACCTTGTATAACCGGATCTCGTCGCTCCTTATGGCTACAGAGCAATCTTCGCAAGAGGAGTCCGCCGCCTCGATGGTTACTTCTCCTAGGTCGTATAGCTTACTTCCCGGCGGCCCGGGGCGATGAGCAGGATATATGTTCTCATAGCCCAGAAATGAGGCGACCCATCTTGTTTGTGGACTCGCAAAGACCTTACCAATTTCCCCAGTCTCAATAATACGATTCTGGTTCAATAAAGAAGATGAAGGCGGATGCGTAAACAGTTTTCCTCGCGTTTGGGTTTGAGGAAAGGGTGTCTAAGAAACCCATAAGCCCCCACGTCGATTGAGAAGAGGTAGTTCGCTCATCCCCCTTCTCTTGGTTTGGAAACGAAACCATCTTTAAATGCCTAGTATGATAGATTTTGTGGACGATGTTATCAGACTAGGGAAAAATTAGTTGATAGTAAGCTTATTACATATACGAGTGATTGATTCCTACACTGTAAAGCTGAGTTTTTTACTAGTAAATTAATTTCGAAATCCCACCTGCCGCACCAATTTACCAGTCTTTGACTAAATTGAATCCATCGCTTATTCCAGTAGCGCACGCGATAATCGATAGAAGGAATCGCCAAGCATAATAATGTCTCGGAGAAATTTACTAGACCAGTCGCTTGTAGAAGGCAATGTTGCCGTGCTTAGTTAGAACGCGTCAATCAGAACAAAAAGCAGATCTATACGGATTGGACGCTCAAAGCTTTAAAAGTAATAAAGACTTCAGCGCCAAAACTAAGTTCCATCTCACAATAAGAGGCCTTGGTTATTTGAACAATAAACGGCTTGCCAACGTCTACAGTGAGCCTGACTGATGCCCCTGAATCCGAGATCTGAGTGATTCGTCCTTTAAACACGTTTCTAGCGCTCGATTCCATTTGTTTTTTGGAGACGATTATTTCTTGAGGATTTATGAAAACGGTGGCTTCACCTTTTAGCTTAAGGATTGATTCGATTTGTACACCCTTGCCTATGTCTATAATCGATGTACCAGCATCTGTGATTCTTGCTGTTCCAATAAAAGTGTTATCGACCGCCGCAAAACTGGCCAAATCCCTTGAAAGTTTACCGAATATCTCTGCTGCCGTTGCAACTTCCGATATTTTTCCTTGGTTTATAAGGGCGATACGGTGAGGTATTGCTCTTGCTTGGAACATGTTGTGAGTTGCCATTACTATCGTGGTCTTCTGCTCTCTATTGGTAGTTAGAATGACTTCTTCAATAATGCCAGCATTCTTAGGGTCCAGATTTGCCGTAGGTTCGTCTAAGAGAAGGAGTTTGGTTTTCAAAACTAAGGCTCTGGCCAATGCTACTCTTTGTTGCTCTCCCCCCGACAGCTTCTTGGCTGACCGCTTTTCGAAACCTTCTAACCTCACGATTTTCAATGCTTTCATAACTTCTTCGTCGACTACTTCTTGCTTGATTTTCCGCACTTTCAAACCATAAGCAACATTATTAAATACAGAAGTGTTGAAGAGCAACGTCTTCTGAAATACCATAGCACTCTGTAGTCGCATTCTTTCTGAATTTTTTTCAGTGACAATTTCACCTTGAAACTTGATTTCTCCATTACTGGGTTTCAAGAGAAAAGCAAGAACTTTCAAGAGAGTGGTTTTTCCAGAGCCATTAGGTCCGAGCAATGCTAATATCTCGCCTTCATGAATTTGCATAGTTACATTTTCTAACACGGTCTTTCTTCCGAAGCAACATGTCAAATTAGTTAATTCCGCAAGTAATGTCACTTCTTTCACGCCTCACTTACAATTCATTAGTATTTTATTGTGGCATTCTGCCGAGGGTGAAGAGCATTCGCGGGTTTCTAGCGATAATTATTATTGAGTTTATGCTAAAAACTATTACAAGCAGAATTATCGAGAGGGCAATGGCCGTGGAGAAGTCGCCGCGTGCCGTGAAACTCGAGGTGGCTGTCGTAAGTACATCGGTGAAACCGGCTAGGTTGCCGCCCACCATTAAGGCAACGCCTAACTCTGCGATCGCACGATTGAAGCCGGCTACATCTGAAAAAATGATACCGTTGAATGCTTCCTTTAAAACCGCGATAGAAGCTTGAGATTCCGAAGCACCTAGGGTTTTTGCCAAATTCATCATTTCTGGATCGACAGCTTCGATAGCATTTGTGGCGATGCTAACGATTAGAGGTGTCACGAGCAGTGCTTCACCCAATATTATTGCTCCCGGAGTGTAGAGCAGTCCTAGAAATCCTAACGGTCCGACCTTTGAGAGAATCAACCAGAGGAACAAACCTAGAGCCACAGTGGGCAAGCCAATCAATGTAGTGAAGAGACCCTTGATTATGGATTTGCCTCGGAAATCCCTCAAGCCTAGCAGCATTGCAATCGGTGTTGCCCAGAGTACAGCAAGAATTGCCGCAACTCCAGAGAAAAAAAGTGAACGGAAGACAATGCCATAAACTGTCGGATCACCTGAAAAAATCAGTTGAAAGGCTCTTACTATGCCTTCCCATATATCGTTCAATCGTCATGCCTCTATGAATATAGTTCAGGGTGATTATCTTGGTATTGCGTCGGACATTCTGTCCCATTGAAGTAAGCATATTGTTTTATCCATTGGACGTCAGGTTGTGGGTTACCATTTTTCAACGGTTGAACTGCACCGTAAAACTGCTGTTGCGAATAATTGCCTACACCATAATTGTTTATCACTTGCTGACCTGCGTCCGAAACAAGCCATTTTATGAAAGTTATTGCCTCGCTGAAGCTGACGTTACTAACGGCTTGTTGACTTACAGCATAAACGCTGTAGACGTTGAGAAGAGAATAATCGGGACCTTTTACCAGCGCTGAAAGAGTAATCTTACCGCTGTGTGAAAACGCAAGATATGTGCCTATGTCTGAGAGTGTATAGGCATCTTTTTGATCAGTTATCTGTAACGTTGCACCCATGGGCTGACCGGTACTTGTGAACCATGACTCTTTTGATATTATCGTCCAATTGTAGCCCGCTGATTTCCAGAGACTCACTTCTTTATTCCAGGTGCCAGAAAGGTCATTTCTGGAAAACCAGACTATCGTTCCTGTTTGGTTTCTTCCGTACGCCAATATACTTTTCAGTGCCTCCGTGGCATTTTTACCTGTGATTTTTGCCGGGTCGGAGCTCGGTCCAACTATTGTAAAGTAGTTCCAAGCGATGATTTTTCTGCAGACCAAAGTACCATTTGCCAAGTAAGGATACTCCGATGAGGGAGCATGAACTAGAACTAAATCAGCCTGTCCAGCTGCTGCATTTGCAAGCGCAATACCAGTTGATTGCGCAGAGAAATAGATATCAACATTGTGGGTTGCTCCATATTGTTTTGCTATCTCGTCGAGTAATCCAGTGTCATAAAGGCTTGAGGTCGTGGATATCATCAGCCGTCGTCTCATAAAGAATTCTAAGTATGTTATAGTACCGGTAATTACAACGACTGTCGCAAGAATAGCTACAATCAAAATTTTTTGCCATACTTTCATTTCTAATCCCTTCGTTATGATTATGTTCTCTGAGTTAGAGTTCCAAGCATAATAGACTGTTTTTTAACCGCGGCGATCCGTGTTCCACTATGCTGCTTCGACCCCATCACCCCTCACCAACTTGCTACATTAAAGCATGAAACATGGATTTCGTTATACCCAAATAGATATAACGGTGCAATATAAGCCTTACTTACAAGGACATGGTACATTTTATAGAATTGGTTTGGGTTTCCATTTGTAAGTGCTTCTGATCTATATATGTAGTCGAGAGCACAGAAACTCATCGGAAAAGGACAATACAACTCAACTCTCCTAACACTTGAGAACCTCTTTGAAGGCGGTCCACAGCTTACGAATTCCTACGCGTTAATCCTTTTGAATTCCCAAAAATATGGGGAGGCTCATAGGGTTGCACTGGCACAGGTCATGGCCTTGAATCCTGAGGTTCTTCTACTCGATGAGCCAACGGCTAACCTGGACCCAGTTAACTCCAAGATCATCGAGGAACTGTTTTAAAGTAGGGAATGAAGGCTCCACAGCCATCGTTATGGCTACGCATAATGTGTACCAAGCTAAACGCTTAGCTGACACCTTCGCCTTCATGTTGTATGGGAGACTTATTAAGATCGGGCATCCAAGTGAGGTCCTTGAGGCTTCCGACGATATTACCTTAACGCGTTTTTTAAGGGGAGAACTGGTTTGATATAGCGAGAAGGTAGACCGGCAATATAAAGAAGGCTTTTCATTTAAGTACGGTGATGTTTAGGCTGAACCGTGTTAACCGTTTAGAAGATATAAGTTCCTACCTTTATATGCTTCTTCGTATCTCTGGGATTATCGATAAACCGTATGGGCACCTCCTCTCGCATAAACCGCACTCGTTGCATTTCCCAGCGTTCTCAACGATGCTTTGCCATCCAGCATCGCCTATTGGCTGAAGCCCGTACTTAGCCTTATAGTTGATCAGGTTCATGATGGCGGGTATGTCTATGTTCCCCCTGGGGCATGGCAGGCATGAATGACAGCCTCCTCCTCTACAACCTGTATCTATAGCTGAGGCTTCGCGGAGTAGGCTACGCCACTCTTCCTCAGTAGGCTCAGGCTCGGTTACGGTGGTGTTCTCATCGATCATAGATGGAGTATACATGCCTGAGACTATGACGTTTACTGGTGAGGAGAGGACGAAGCGTAGGGCTTTGTCAACAGGCTTAAGCCAACCGTGGCTGAGTGGCTGCATCGCCAACGTGCCGGCGTTAAGCTCCTTAGCCGTGGGGATAAGCTCGTCTAGGGCGTGTATTCTAGCCATGTTGAAGAAGAAGAGTACAGTGTCGAAGCAGCCAGTTTTTAAAGCGTTGTTTAAGGCTTTAAAATGGTGACCTGTAACTCCGATGTAGCCGACTTTTCCCTCCCTCCGCGCCTTCGTAAGGGCTTCCATGGCTCCGCCTGAGGCGAAGACCTTATCCACCCCCTCCTGATCACGGATTCCGCCTACTTGGTAGACGTCTATGTAACCGGTTTTGAAAACCCTCAAGCTGTTCTCGATGTCCCGCCAAGCCCCTTCAGCGGACCTATGGTCTGTGGTTGTGGCTATGTAGAAGTCGTCCCTGCGGTGAGATACAGCCTCGCTGATCATGGACTCGACGCTTCCATACGCGGCGCTTGTTAAGATAAGGTTGACACCCTTGTCTATGGCGTGGTTGTAGGCGATGTTCGCTTGTTCCTGGCTGTACGCCTTTAAGGAATTACTCCCGCAGGCGATGGCTGAAACCCTGAGACCCGTCCTTCCAAGGACACGGTAACGCATAGACGCACATCCTCAGACATTCTCCCATCATATTCATAACTTATTCCTTTTCCTCTTTTTATCAACAATAAAGCGGATGACTGGGTTCACGTAGCTTCCGCTTTGCCAAAGCTTTCGACGATTCCTTTCAATATACAGTAAAACCATCGATTACACGGTTCGTTGCCTGTATAAAACTTGTTGTTTTTATAATTTGCATCTGGTTATAATCGTTTATACGCGGTGTTTAAGGTGGTTGACGCGAAGACACCCTTAACCCTGATATTGACGGTAAATCCCTTCACCATAGTACATAAAGCCACTCACGTTCATTCCTCGACGATTTTGAGCGATAGGCTAACTGATTTCAGATCACCATGGAAGACTGGAGTTGAACAGGTATGAGGCTTGCTGTTCTAGGTATTCCTTCGAGTGCTGGCGCTAGGGCAGTGGGGCAGGAGAGAGCTCCCTTAGCGCTACGTGAAGCCGGGTTGGTTGAGAGACTGAGGAAAGTTGGACATGAGGTGGTTGACCTCGGAGACATCGAGTCTCATCGATTTGCTCCGGATTTTCAGAATGTTAAAGCTCAGAATATAATCGCCGTTACCGATGTTTGTAGGATTGTGGCGGAAAAGGTTGAGAAAGCCTTACAGGATGGCTTCACTCCTATCATACTGGGAGGGGACTGTACCATAGCGATTGGCAGCCTCTCTGGGATCGTAAACGTTTTCCCCAATACCGGGTTACTCTATTTTGACGCGGACGCGGATTTAAACACGCCTGACACCACGGTTACCGGTATCTTGGATGGGATGGTTGTCGCGCATATTATAGGAAAAGGTGTTAAAGAGCTGACTCATCTGGCGAAGCGGCACCCTATTTTGCAGGAGGAAAAGATTGTTCTATTTGGGTTGAACCTAGAGGGTGGATACATCGACCCACCCGAGATTGAGTTCCTAAAAACTTCTCCTATCATGCGGTTTACCACAGGGATGATCCGCGATGTAGGCATCGAAATAGCAGCGAGACAAGCTCTTAAGACTTTAAATTCGAGGGTAGATAAGGTGTTCGTGCATTTTGACGTAGATGCCATCGATAGAGACTCCATGCCAGCCGCGGACGTCCCTCATCCAAACGGTTTGACTTTCAACGAGGCATTGAAAGCCTTACGGATGTTCTCGAGAAGCCACAACTTCCTAGGAATAGAGGTCACCGAGTTCAACGCAGATAAGGACCGAGAACGTCAGTTGGCCACCAGACTCACAGAGTTAATAGCATCAGCATTAGATAATTTAACGCTAGGAGGAGCTTGGCGTTAAATTATCGAGGAAGAGCTTAAATAAATGTTTTCCCCTTCGTTTTCGGCTCCATAGTTTCACAGGGTTTGAAGGGGGTTCCCGTTGCGCGCTGAGGTTGTTGTCGGTGGCATCGTTCAAGGTGTAGGGTTTAGACCTTTCATCTACAGGACGGCGACATGCCTCGGCCTAGTCGGTTTTGTGCGCAACAGGGGTGATGCCGGAGTTGAAATTGTCGTTGAGGGGGGGGAAGAGAGGGTTAAGCAGTTCGTCGCTGATCTGAGGGATAGGAAGCCTCCTCTGGCTGTTATACATGCCCTGTCAGCTCAGTATAGTGAGGACAGGAGGGAATTCGAGGAGTTTAGGATCTATGAAAGCGTTGTGGGAGGTGAAAACCCGGGGTCAGTGATCCCACCCGATGTCTCAATCTGCGGCGACTGCCTTAACGAGCTTCAAGACCCGGAAAACCGCCGCTACGATTACTTTTTCATCACGTGTACAGACTGCGGTCCAAGGTTCACGGTTATCGAAAAACTTCCGTACGATAGGGTCAACACGACTATGCGGAGCTTCAAGCTTTGCCCCGATTGCTCTAAAGATTATGCGGATCCATCGGACAGGCGTTTCCACGCCCAAACCATTGCCTGCCCAAGATGCGGTCCAAAGGTTTTCCTAACAACGCGTGAAGGCCGGTCTTTAGACGTCGGAGACCCGGTTGTAGAGGCTGGGAAGCTCCTTGAGGAGGGATACATCGTCGCGGTTAAGGGGAACGGGGGCTTCCACATCGCCACAGCTACAACCCTGGATGAACCGATAGGGAGGATTAGACAGACGAAGGATAGGTTGGAGAAACCCTTCGCCATCATGGCCCGTAACATGGAAACGGTAAAGTCCTTCGCCTACGTAAACACCTTAGAGGAAGCCTTACTGACTTCCTACATTAAACCTATTGTCCTACTGCGGAAGCGTGAAGACTACGGGCTTTCCCACCTTGTTTCACCGGGTTTAAACAACGTTGGGGTTATGCTTCCGTACACGGGTTTACACACGCTGCTCTTCAAATCCATCCGTGAACCCGCCATGGTTTTCACGAGTGGGAACGCCCCTGGGGAGCCGATTATCACGGAGAACAGGGAAGCCTTGGAGAAGATGGGCGCCTACATAGACTTCTTCCTGTTACACAACAGGGACATCGCCCATCGATGCGACGACTCCGTTGTACGTGTGGTTGATGGCTGTCAGGCTATCGTTAGGCGTTCACGGGGATACGCGCCTGCACCGGTTCCTTTGGGGCATAAGGCGAAGCGTTGCATCCTCGGGCTAGGCGCTGAACTGAACGTCACGGCTTCCATAATCCTCGAGGACAAAGCCTACATTTCTCAGCACATAGGTGATATGGAGAGGGTTGAAACTCTTGATTTCCTGAGAAATGCCGTGGACCATTTAACTAGGTTGATCACGTGTAACGTGGAGGTTGTCGCCTGCGACCTGCATCCGAGGTTCTACACCTCACGCCTTGCAGCGGAATTAAGTGATAGGTTTGGATACGATTTGGTGAGAGTTCAACATCATCACGCGCATGGAGCGGCGTTGATGGCTGAACATGGCGTCGACGAGGTTGTCACCATCGCATGCGACGGTTTAGGCTATGGATCTGATGGAAACCTCTGGGGCGGTGAGGTTCTATACTGTAACCGAGAAGGTTTCCGGCGTTTAGGGCATCTCCAGAACCATCCCATGGTCGGAGGCGACTTGGCGACCGTATACCCGCTGAGAATGGCTGCGGGCATCCTCAACGAGGTGCAGGGCTTAGAAGAATGGCTTTTCAAGAACACAGCGCATTTCCCACATGAAGAGAGGGAGGTTGAGGTTGTTTTAAAGGGGTTGAGGAGGGTAAATTGGCCTCAGACGAGCAGTTGTGGCAGGGTTCTCGACGCGGTTTCCGCCCTTCTAGGTCTCTGCTATCGACGTACCTATGAGGGTGAACCGGCTATGAAGCTTGAAGCCGCCGCCTCGGTGGGAAGGGATGTGCTCTCCTTGGAAACGGTTATTGAGGGAAGAGTCATCGATACACGGGGGCTTGTTCAAGCGGTCTTTGAGCAGCGTGGGAAGCATTCTGCAGCGGACCTGGCGTACTCAACGGAGGTCTATGTAGCTAAGAGTTTGGCGCAATTAGCTGTCGAGGAGGCTGAGCGTCTAGGGGTTAAGGCAATCGGGTTCTCTGGGGGTGTAGCGTACAACGAGCACATCGTGGCTACGGCTAGGAACATTGTAGAAGGAAATAGGATCAGGTTTTTAACCCATACGCAGGTTCCACCAGGCGACGGAGGCATCTCATTCGGACAGGGAGCCGCGGTTAGCTTCACCCATAACTGAACTGATACCTTGGATAGATGAGGCTGGTTGAAATAACGGTATGAAAACCTTCAATTCACAGCGTTTCTTAAGGTTTCCTCGCCGTGTAAAGCCCGTAACCCCAATAATCGATGTAATCCCTGAACAGGGTTTCCTGTCGGTTAACCCACTTCCTCACCTTGGGGTCTCTTAGGTATGTGATGCCGACCTTTGTTAAGGAGCTGAGGCCGAGGCTTCGGATCACGTCCCATGACGTACTCTTGTACCTGTAGCTTCTGTACTCGATGTTTTCCAGACCTAGGTTGGTTAGGAGTTGAGCCCATTCACTGGATTGGAGGGGAAGCGTTCCCCGCAGGTCCTTAACGGTACGTTCAATGATTGCCTTAGAGGGTGCTTTCATCCAGCTAAGCTCGTTTAAACCGACTGAGCCTCCACGCTTCGTAACCCTGATGTATTCCCTTAAAGCTTTCACCTTATCGATTAACACGGTGGTTCCCTCCGAGATCACTATGTCAAAGCTTTCAGCTTGGAACGGGATGCCCGTAGCGTCTGCCACTAAGAAGTTCACGTTTTCCCATAGGCACAGTTTCCTCGTCTTAGCTCTCGCTCCGTGAATCATCCTCTTCGAAACGTCTAAGCCGAATATCTTGCATCCATACTTTTCTGCGAGGTAGTGGCTTGACCTCCCATACCCACAACCTATGTCTAACACACTCTTACCATCTGAGATAAGGCACATCTCGGCTAATTCCTCAGTCCGCTTCATACCTCCAGCGTGGAGCATATCGACACCGACATCCGCCATGTACTCGTCAATCGTCAGCTCCTGATCCTCTGCTGCTTCAACAGGCATCTGCTCGCCACCTTTCTCAAACACCCCACGTTGCTTAAGCCTCAAGGTTATATCTAAGGTAGCTACTCATCTTTCCCTAAATTTGCCGATATGCGTCCTTGATGTAAACACCTATCCTTACTAGAAGGTCGGCTTTTTACCTTGCCTAGACCTATAGAGTCTCAGGTTGAGAAGCATCTGGTCCTGACTTGGGATAGCAGCCACCGCCATCTTTCCTTAGCTTCTCCATCGGCTTGATGGGTATACAAGGCTTTGACCTCCTGCAAAGTCTTTGCGGAAAAAGGGTTTCCGATTCCGAGGTATTCCAAAAGGCTTGATGCAGGTGCTGCGCGTCCGAAGAAGTCGGTGAGCACGTTTTCAGCGAAGTCTTCTAAGTTGTGGTTAGGATGCGTTGAGAAATAAACTAGGGCTAAGTAGTTTAATTCGTTGGGAACTACCCTGGGGGAAACCTCACCTTGGATCCCTATCCCTTCTAAACCAGCTTGACTTCCCAGACGGCAGATGAGTTGTATGTGCTTGAGTATGAAGCTGTGGCGGGTGTTGTTCATCCATTGGCTTCCCCAGTGTGTGTAGCCGATTGAACGCTTTGTAGGAGGCCTCAGCTCTTGAGGCCATTCCTCATCCATCATATCGGTTAGGGTCCACATGCATACAGCTTTCTCCGGAAGCGACTTGATGAAGCTCGGTGGATTTTTAACCATGTTCAGGTTGAAACCCGTGTAGGTAGCGTAAGTAACCAAGGTGTCGGGGTCCATTTCAAAAGCAGTTTCAACAACCGGCTGAATGGATAGGACCATGCTCTTGTAGTAGTCAGGTTCACCGGCGTAACCGGATTGAATGTTCTCTCTGGCTTCTACGCAGTCTCTGCAGTAGCATGCATTCCAGTCGCCGTATTCGAGGTTCAATCCTCCAACTTCGAAGTTCTCGTAAAGCCATAGCGTTCCCTTCCGTAACCATTCCTTGTTCTCTTCCTTGGAATGGCAGAGCCAGAGGTCATCCAAACCAGCGGGTTCACCGTTTTTCTGGATCCCCCTTAGCTCCGGATGCTTTTTCAGCCAGGTTTCAGCGTTAAAGGGGTGGTTGCTTTTGTAGTAGAAGCCTCCATACTGGCTGGTTCCAATCCCAGGCCAGATGTAGACCCCGCGGTCCTTCGCATACTTGCACAGGTCTTGGGAAGATTTCACACCGCCATGGGCGCTCCTGAGAAAACCCCATATGATTATGGCGTTTATCCCGTGGGTGGAAGCATAGTCCACCGCGAGCTTGTAGTCCTTCAGGAATGCCTGAGGCCTCTTCTTATAGGGGTTATTGCATCCATAAGGAACCGTCCCGGGTTCGGCCGGAGCCCAATCCATACTATGATCCCAGGTCCAGAAGAAGCGGAACTTCATCAAGACATCGCCATCCTTTTACTCACTAGAATTCATGTATAGAATATTTATATATTCAACCTCGGCAGCGACCATCCTTAGAGGGGGCGTTAATCGACGCCAGACGTCTCCGTCCAACCGCGTGATTCTTAAGCTGGGTTCTGCGGGTGGGAACCATAAGGCTTAAAAGAACTCGGGTTAAACCTCGTTTCCAAGGTTGAGCAACCTAAAATGGAGGGGTTGAAGATGGGCGAGGAGAAGGTTGGGTTTGTGACTATGGCTGAGGTTAGGGCTGCGGCTGAGAAGATCCCTGAAGTCGGCGTTGGGATGCTAGGCTACGCATTCATGGGGAAATCGCATTCAAACGCGTATAAGAAGATGCCCTACATCTTCTGGCCTCCGCCGGCGATGCCTAAGCTCGTTGCCATCGCTGGGCGAAGCGAGGCTAAGGTCGCTGAGGCAGCTCGGCGTTTCGGGTATTCGCGGTACTACACGGATTGGAGGGAGCTCTTAAAGGATAAGGAGGTTCAGCTCTTCGACAACGGTGGACCGAACAACCTGCATCTAGAACCCTGTGTTGTAGCCGCGGAGCTTGGTAAGCATATCCTATGCGAGAAGCCTTTAGCTATGAACGCGAAGGAGGCGAAGACCATGGTGAACGCGGTTAAGAAGGCTGGAGTCAAGCATATGGTAGGTTTTAACTACAGGTTTGTCCCAGCCATAAGGCTGGCTAAGAAGCTTATCGATGACGATGCTATCGGTAAGGTCTACCATTACCATGCCAAGTACTACCAGGAGTGGATTATGGACCCGGCTTTTCCGCGGGTTTGGAGGCTGGATAGGAAGGTGGCGGGGAGTGGGACCCTGGGAGACCTAGGTTCACACATCATCGACTTAGCCCACTTCCTGGTCGGGGACTTCAGCGCCGTCACCGCGTTAACGAGGACCTTCATAAAGGAGCGTCCGCTTCCAGAGGACCCGGCTAAACGGGGGAAGGTGGATGTCGACGATGCCTTCGAGGTCATCGCCGAGTTCGCAAACGGTGCTATAGGCACATTGTCAGGTTCAAGGTTCTGCGCGGGTAGGAAGAACTATCAGGTGGTTGAGGTTTACGGCTCGAAGGGAAGCATCGAGTTCAACCTTGAAAACCTTAACTGGTTAAGGGTTCACCTTAAAGACCACACGCCTAAGGACTTGGAGCCGAGCTTCCACGACACCCTCGTGACGGAGGGTTACCACCCCTACTGGGAGAACTGGTGGCCTCACGGGCATATCATAGGCTGGGAACACGCGCAGGTCCACGAGGTCTACCACATCATCGACGCCATCGTCAAAGATACAAGCGTCTCCCCGTACGGCGCCACGTTCGAGGATGGTTACAGGTGTGCAGTTGTCTGCGACGCCGTGTTGAAATCAGCTGATAAGGAGAAGAGGATCCAGGTCGGCTACTAGCCCTCAGCCACCCCTTCTTTTTTATTCATTGGGTTTATCTGTTTAAACCTCTATGAGGGTGCGTACTCAACCTTAACACTGCTGACGATGCCTTCCCACCCGAACTTATTCACGGATCTGGCTTCGAGACTGTTCGCCCCGCTGTGGAGACACCACGGGAACGCGGCTGGTTTTTCAAGCCACTCCCCATCGTCGATTCGGACTAGGAACCTCGCGAAGTTCGGCGTAACCGTGTCAAGCTGAACGTTTAGGGTTGCCTTCTCCCCGCTGAGGCTTAGGTGTATCTCCGTCTTGTTGAGGTCCCAGTGGAAATCAGCCTCCCTGTTGGACTGCAGGGAGAACCAATGTGAAGGAGCTTTCTCGTCCTTCCACCATAGGTAGCCGTCGTAGTGGTAGCACATTATGCCATGCTCAGGTTCGCCGGGTTCAAGGGATGTAAGCTCATCGTTTCTCAGTTTTATGCAGAACCTCTCGAAGAGGTCAAGCCTGTCCTTAACCGAGGTGAAGCGCTCCGCTGCCTTCGCAGGTACGATCTTGATGGATTCGAAGTCCTGGTTCAGCCATGCTCTGTGGGCTTCTAGGGCGCTTAACGGCACCCCGTTTTTCTCAAAGTGGTATGTAGCCTTCGTCCTGTCGTCTGTGTCGCCTCCCACATCGAACATCACCCATTTTTTATACTCGTTGGACCAGACTTCGGTTACGCAGTGAGCCATTATTACGACGGTTCTAGCTGGGAAGCCGAGGGCTGCGCAGGCGTGGACGAAGACCGTGCTGTAGTGGGTGCACATGCCTAGGCTGAGCTTCCTCTTCGCGAGTTCAAGGATGACAAGGCCATCCCATGGAGGGCAGTAGTCTATGTAGCCTAGTCTCCCACCCCAGTTAACGGCTTGCTTCCAACCATCCTCCCACTGCTGCCTCACCCATTCCCTAAGCCGCACAAGCTTCTCAAACCCCGTATTTCCAGGTCGCGTAACCCAGTCAAGCTCGTAACGCTCCCTTAGGGTTTTCAGCCGCTTCTCCTCGTACAGCTGGAAGGCGAAGTGATAGGAGCCTCTGATGATTTTTTCGTTGCGGAGCTCAAGGAGCTTCATATCCGCGATTTCAGCCAGGTCCTCGACCGTGGTTGAAACGTCTGCTTCCACGTTGACGCTTCGAAGCTCAGGCGTTGCCTTAGGAACCTGCGTTGAAAGGATGGCTCTCCACTGAAAATACGTGTACGAGGGTGACCGCGTCCGTTCATCCTTGAGACATTCCTCGATAGGTCGCCAGCTAATCCACGTCGCTGGTTGGTATGAGGGGGTACATCCGAGGCGTCCCTCAAACCTTACCGAGGTCCCTGGAGGCTCATCCTTTTCACAGAGTAGCCTTAGTGCTTGGAGGCGTATCCTCGGGCTTACAGGTCCATCGATAACCAAGGATGCGAGGTTGATGGCTGGTGAGGTTATGACGCCTCTCTCCGGGTGTCTTTCAAGCCAGAGGCGGGCGACGTATTCGCCGTCGATGGAATCGTTGAAGCCTATTCTTTCGTATTCCCATGTTGCGCCCCAGTCTATGCTCTTGGCGCTTCTGTTCGGCCATCGGCTGTTCTCAACCCAGAGGTTCCATACCACGTCTTTCGGGCAGTGGATGATGAATTCGTTAACACCTTTTCTCAAGTACTCCACAGGGATCGGTATAGCCGTCCAGCGGGCTTCCCAGTATTCCCTCTGCGTCTTCCATCTGTGGATAACGGTGTTTCCGTTCACCTCGATGTGAAGCGGGGCATCCTCCCCGCCTTGCTCGCATAAGCTGAAGAGGGTGAGCTTCGCGGAGTACACGTCTGGATCCGCTATGATGTACTCCTTCTTCGCCCATACGTTGTCGCTGATTCTCTCAAGCATCCTGCTGTTGATGCGCCCTATCTCATCCGTGAGGTAAACCGAGCTCACGAGCCTCACGCCACAGTCCGTGACCTCTATACCCCTGTCCCTCGTAGCCTCCTCAAAATCCTCCCGGGTTTTAAAGACTTTTGAAACCGTTCTCAAAGCCATTGTTAACACCTTGATGCTCAATCGTTTCTCATCAGGTTCCTATTAAAAATTCCCCTACTTGGGACTAAGAGCTGTTTGAACTCTCCCTTCAGGCTTCTTCTTGGTTAAACTATAAAGCTTAAACCATCGTCTTATCGTTCATGGATGAAAAAATGAACGTCGGCATTATTGGTTGTGGTTGGGCTGGTGAACAGCATGCTAGGGCTTTCTCCAACCAAGCTGAGGCGAGGATCGTAGCCGTAGCCGATGTGGATGAGGTGAAAGCAAGGGAGTTAGCGTGTAAATGGGCGATTGAATCCTGGCATCTAGACTACAGGAGGGTTCTCGGAGATAGTGGAATCGATGCGGTTAGTATTTGTCTACCCCATTACTTGCATGCGCAGGTTTCTGTGGAGGCGGCGGAGGCTGGTAAACACATACTGTGTGAGAAGCCTATGGCGCATAACCTTGGCGAAGCTGATGCCATGATCAGAGCCGCGGGTGAAGCGGGGGTTACGTTGATGATCGCTGAGAACGTGAGGTTCCACCCCGTCAACCTTAAGATTAAGGAGTTAATCAACGGAAACTCTATCGGTGAAGTCTTCTTCGCCCGCATATTCAGAGACCATGAGATGCATGACTACCTTAGGAAACGTCCATGGTTCCTCGATAAGGAGAAGGCTGGAGGAGGTATATGGATGTCCGGCGGCGTTCACGACGTCGATGCTTTAAGGATGCTCATTGGGGAAGTTGAAACCGTAGCCCTCTTCCAAGCCAGAAAAGTGCTCCTTGAAATGGGAGGAGACGACACCGTGGCTGCGCTCCTGAAGTTCCAGAATGGAGCTGTAGGTGTTGTAACCGAGAGTTTCTCCACGAAGACGTTTAAACCAGTCTGTCCGCATGACTGTCCTTATATTATTAACGGAGGTTCAGGTACGATCACGGTGTACTCGGATGAGGTTGAGGTCTACGGTGATAAGGTGGGAAATCTGGATGCATGTGTTCGGATGAAGGTTGAGAAGAAGGATACCTTCGTAGATGAGGTGAAACACTTTATAGACTGCGTGCGCGGTGGCGGGACCCCTATTACTGCAGGTGAGGAGGAGCGGAGAACCTTAGCAGTTATATGCGCGGGTTATGAATCGTTAAACAGGGAAGGGGCGCCCATCAAAGTCAGGTATTAAGGGTTGGTTAAATCAAGGCTTTAGAGAAAAATGCATGGTGAAAGGGGACAGTGTTTAATATCGCCGGCGATTCCTTATTATTCAACTGAAGCCACCGCGGGGAGGAGGGTGAGTTTTGAAGGTTGAGAGGGTTGAAGCCTTCCAGATAGACATTCCTTGGAGGGAGGAATTGAGGAAGTACATGGCGTGGGCGGGGCAGCCTAGCAGGTCTTGGCTTTACAAGGTCCACACGGACGAGGGCTTTATTGGGCTGTGCGAAAACCCTGGCGACGCGAGGGCTTCGATACCGCAGCTCATCGGTAGAAACCCCTTCGATTTCATACTCGACGACGGTGTCTACCCGCTACAGGAAGCCCTCTACGATATCATGGCTCAAGCCTTGAAAGTCCCCCTCTACATGGTTCTGGGTCACAAGGTGAGGGATAAAGTCCCTGTGTGCTACTGGAGCCACCACTTTCCCCCTGAGGTTTTAGCTGGGGAAGCCCTTAAGGCGGCTGAGGGAGGGTTCAAGGTTCACAAGTTCAAAGTCCGTCCTTACTATGACCCGGTTGAGCAGGTGAAGGCTATAGCCGATGCGGTTCCCGAGAACTCTATTATCCCTGATGCCAATGGAAGCCTGTGGCTTCCCTCGAAAACCATAGAGTTCGTGAATAAAGTCGCGGGGTATCGCATATTCTGCCTTGAAAGCCCTATTCCCCAATCTGATGTTGAGGGCTACCGTGCGATTAAGAGAAGGGTTGACGTGCCTTTAGCCATACACATGGGCGACCCTAACCCCATCGTTTCCTTAGCCAGGGAGATGGTGGACTACTACGTCCTCGAGGTTCCAGGTGTCTGGGCGACTATGAGGTACGCAGCCGTAGCGGAGGTTGCGGGGGGAACTATGACGGCTAGTGGAGGTGCTGGAAGGGGTTTCACCATGGGTGGGCGCCCTGTTTGGCTTGAGGGCTTCGGGAGAACCGGGGTCAGTGAAGCCTTCCAAGTTCATTTAGCCGCTGTGGTAAGGATGGCTACGCTTCCAAGCCCCTTCTTCCTACACCGCTTAAGGGAGCACCCCCTCGTTGAGGACCCCGTTCAGGTTAAGGACGGCCTAGTCGAGGTCCCAGGGAAGCCTGGGCTCGGCGTTACCTTGGATGAGGCTGCCTTAAGGAAGTAC
>Ga0209314_10000021_pt1 | contig 58007 bp, 63 predicted proteins | sample I19B2metaG_FD_184146 | JGI IMG/M metagenome (GOLD analysis project Ga0209314, IMG submission 184146) | Lake sediment bacterial and archeal communities from Gulf of Boni, Indonesia to study Microbial Dark Matter (Phase II) - ​I19B2 metaG... | ecosystem: Environmental > Aquatic > Freshwater >... | reverse complement strand
GACGAGTACACCGCCACGCTCGGACAGAAATCCAAAGAAAAATACGCAGTGGATTCATTGAAAGTTTCCGACCTGAGTATACTCTTCTCGCGAGACTTTATGCGTCGGCCACCTCAACCAGACACACTGGTGATACTGGATAACGCCTCAACTGTGGCGAGGTTTAACGACGAGAAGAGCTTGGTTGAATTGTTGCTTACGCGAGCGGTGCCCGCGTACCGAATGTTGAAATCAACCGCCGTCGTCGGCGCCATCAGAGGAATTCACAGCAGCTGGGTCTACGAGCAAATGGAGGCGGCAAGCGACGGTATCATTGATTTCAAACTTGATGAGACAGCTGACCCGCCAAGGAACCTCATGCGAATTCGGAGCCTTCGCGATGTTGGTTTCGACGGGCGTTGGCATCAGCTCAAAATAGGCGCGAACCTCGAAGTCACGCTAGAAAAATAACCATTCATCCGTCTTGCGCATTTGTGTGTGGTTATCATGGTGCACATACACACGAAGAACTAGAGTTCGAGTTCCAGAGGCAGCTATTTGAAGTGGCTCAAGACAAACACTAGACCTGGCAGTTTGCTTTCTATAGGTGTTCGGTTATGTCCGTGGAGAAAGCGCTTCGAATTCCAATACTTTCTCAGCTCCTAGGGCGCGACGTGCCACGAAGTAGGTTCTTGGTGGCACTCTTCGAAGCGTCAACGGATTGGCGATCAATGGCATATACCATGTGCTCAGGAGTACTAAGGCAGGGCGACGTGGTCAACTATGTGGCTATTTCCGAATCCCCAGCCAAAGTCAGACGCGAACTTGAACGCTCACTACCGAATCTAGGAGAGTTGGAAGGGAACAAGAAACTGCTCATTTACGATTGGCACACGTGGATGACTGGGAAGAAATCAGATGAACGATTCTCAGTCGATTCCCTGTCAGTTGGAAAGTTGAGTTCTGACGCACTCTTGAGTTCTGCGGCCTTGACAGAGTATTCTCCAACCTATGATCTCGCGGTTGCAGACAACGTATCGACGATGCTGAAGTGGAACGACGAACGCGCATTCATGCAATGGTTCGATAGGTTAATCGCCAGGTTGAGACCGATGAAAGGCGTTCGAGTCTACGGTTTTGTGAAAGGATTCCACAGCGAATCATTCTACGCAAACATCGAGACGCTCGCGGATGGCATCATCGAGTTGACATTGCGCGAGAGAAATGATGAATTACAGAGCGCTATTCGGATCAAGAGCTTCAAAGGGATACCTCACACAACAAAATGGCGAACCTTAAAGGTCAATTCCATGGGTCAGGCAAATCTCGTCGATTGATTGTACCAACCGTCGTTTTCCTATGTGTTTGTCTCTGCGACTGCAATTTCCCGCTACGGAAGAAATAGAAAAAGAAGGAGAAGAGGGAAGGTTATGGGAGCTTTTCGATTAAATTGGCTGCTTCAGCCTCTGTGAAGGCTTTGAGCGTAGTGGTGCGGACATTGCCTTGACTTCCAATCGCTAAGACGGAGGACATTACAGTCTCATCGTTAACGGCTTCCGCTATCAATACCATGTCATATTGGCCAAAGGTGTAGTACAAGCCATGCCATTTTCCGCCCGCCTTCTCGATAACGGCTTTCGCTGCAGCGGCCCGCTTGGGAGAGTCCTTGATGTTCCTTATTCCCTGATCCGTCCAATTCACGAGGGTTATGTAGTAAGGCATATGAGATATCCCCCCGGTCTCCGGCTTGCCCGATCTGTTCTCTCTCACGTTGGGTACTTCTTCACATTGCGCCCCTCCTCGGCGCTCATGTGCAAGCGAACAATCCTGAGATCGCACGCTAGTTCAGAAGTCCGCCGAATAGCGGTTAATCATAACAGTTGTTGTGCGCTTAAGATTTTGTTTCTATAGGGTCTGCCAAGTTTCATTCAAGAGTTTTCCCGGTTCATCTGTCTTCAACATCTGGCGAGCGACTTCCTTGAAGAAAGGAAGAGGGTCGAGACACGACTCCGGCGTCAAGACTCCATGGGTTGTTATCTCGCCACCCAGGATTTTGAATGCTGCGAGCGCCAATGCTACGGGAGTCGGGTTATTTCTCCAGCCATACCAGCCAGAGGTGGGCCAACAACTGTACCTAGCTCGACTCCGGTCCTTGGTTCCGACCGCCTCCGCCCAGCGGATTCCGTATCTGGGAAATCCGTTCGGGACCGGTTGCCATTGCTCCTGCTCCGCGACGATCAGGTCGAGGAAGGCTAGGGCAGCCTGCGATTCACTGAGCTCCCCCTTGGCAACTCGCCCTCCTAGCTCTCCGTAGATTCCGTTCAGCTGAAAGGGGAACCAACTAACGAGAGTGTAGACATCTTGGACCTCAGGAATGGAGCGAGGAATGGTGACGACTTCCGGGCCCCCCACCAGCGCGGCAGGAATCTCGCCGTTCCCTGGCATCATGGTCTTCATTTCTTCTGTCTTGTTCTTGATGCTCACCAACGCCCCGCCACGGTAAGCGTGAAACGGAGGCGTGCCCCATTTCATGAACATCTGCCACCCAGCCGAGAGATGGCTCGTTTCCCTGTAGCCTCTGACCAGGTCTTTCGTGATTCCAAACGCCGCGGCCGGAAAAAAGCCACAGGAGCGAACTTCCTCGACCCTATCAAGCTGGCGCGCCGCGTGCACCATCATCAGGGTCGCGACGCCAGGACAGGCACCTATCCCCAACAGTGCGGTGACACCCTTGGCTTTCGCGGCCGAGTCAAGTTCCAGTGCCGCTTCTGTCGTGGGGCCGTCCCCGCCAATGTCGCAGTAGTCGGTGCCTGCTGTGATAGCGGCTTCTAGGACTTTCAAGACAATCTCGTATTCGGGACCGGCCGTGTTCACAACGATATCGCAGTCTCTTGCCAAGACAACCAATCTGTCTCGGTCCGAGACGTCTATGGAAACTCCCCTCGCCTTCTCCCCTGTGTCTTTGGCGCAGCTTTGGGCGGCCCCCAGATTCCTGCCAGCTATTACGATTTCAGACACGAGACTGCTCGAAGCAAGAACGCGCACTGCATGCCTCCCGTATTCACCTGCCCCACCTAGGGCGAGAACACGCAAGAACGATTCACCGGCTCATTGGATATTCAACCAGAGTCGCTTATCAACCCCCCGCGTTCCAGCGTGTGTCGCACCTGTCTACCCACACACAACTCTCCTGAATAACATATGTTATGCAAACTGTCATATCTACAGAGCACTCCAAAGCCATTCGCATATTGTGATTCGCTGCTTGCTTGTGTGAGGCTCCAGAGATTCTCAACCGTGATCAGAGCGCCGAGGAGGGACGCGATGACAAGTACCAGCGAAATGTTGCTGAGAGGAAGGTGACGTGATGCCAAATAATAGAGTGTTAGCTGCTGCGGCCGGAGTTCTAACAGTGGCGTGGTTTATGCTCGGTGGCGCTGTCGGGTTCTTCGTTGGCCTGCCCGCTTGGCTCATATGGACGGACTTCGTCACCTACTTGCTTGTGCTGATCTTCACACCGGCAGTGATGTCGAAAGCTGGTTGGACGGCTCCCGGCGCAGTGACCGCGGGAGTAATCCGCATGATACGGGGCATTGTAGGATTAATATCATTGCCAACGAGTGAACTGTTTGGACCAGCGGTAGGCTTCGTTTTGGGGCTGCTCTTTACATATTTCTCGTTCCGGGCGTATCAAGAGAAGTAGCAACCTTCCGTCCTCTTCCTTTTCTTTCGGAATTTGATTCGACCATCTCTAAGGTGACGGTTTTTTACAGCCCGTTTCCGACAGGCGTAGGTGACTTGAACTTGACGTTACCCCAGAACGCATTCCTTTTTTCTCAGATTCCTGATTCGTAATGAACTGTGATCCGATGATTACCCATGTGGTCCTTGCGAAGTTGAAGGATCGGAGCGCCCAGAGCATTGAATCAACGTATGCTCTAGTAAGCTCTTTGAATGGGAAGATTCCCAGCTTGCGTCACTTCGAAGTTGGAATAGATCTTACTCGCTCGGAACGTTCCTACGACATTGCCCTAATAGCGAAATTCGACGACTTGACTGGCCTGAAAGCATATCTGGAACACCCAACCCATGTTCCCATTTCGGGCAAGCTAAGAGAACTCGCCGCTAGCATAGTTGTTGTCGACTACGAGTCACGTTAGATGCGCCATTGCTTCGCCGAAGCGCCAGGGAACTCGTGGAGTTCGGAGCCTAAGGGTACACAATTACAGATTCACGTGGTTCACCCTGGACGATTGCGGAAGGCGACTGTAGTCTCCCATAAACTCACGAGTATTGAACCATTCTGAAAATTGTGGCAAGTCTTCTTTCTCCATCGCCCTCAAATTTACAAGCCTACCCTCAAGCAACTCAATTCGCCGATCCGTCGCAAATCTAGACCTACGCTCGCTGCGTAAGAGTACACTTTGTTTGGGAATTAACAGTTGTCTGATACTACTTTCTTAGAGAGATTTGCTTAGGCGGTAACTTGGGTAGACCTTCGAACATAACCCTTCGAGTCTATCCCTAGTAGAATTATGCTCAACTCATCGAGACTGCGCGGTGGAGATTCCAGTGGAAAGGAGAGTACCGCGTTCTCCGGAGACTGTAGTGGGCTGGATTGGCAACCCCCGCATCTTTTCTTACGGGAGGAGAGACGACTTGGCCTCCAATTTGGCCAACCGACCACGCCTCACCCTCCGCGTCCATTAACCTACCTCACACTATGCTAATACCATTACCGAAGCTACCGCCACACACACAGCTCGTCAGCACTCTTGGGGGAAGCAGCAGGTGTTGTGGCAGCTTCCCGCAGGCACCTCGTGGAAACCACGAGAGTAGTAGGCACGGACTGATTCGAACTGCTCAGCAAGCTGACCACAAAATCACCCGCGTCGACATCTTCGAACGGTCGCAGTCGACAGGCATCTGAAAGAACAACGGGAACTGGATGAGCACGGACATCGGAAAGTGGCGCGGTTCATAGGAGAGATGCAGGCCGAGGACCAACACTCCGAGAAGACCTCAAGCGCAAAGTAACCTAAACGCGGTGCTCTCGCATTCAGGCTATAGCTTCAACTTGGAATCTATGGAGCCTAGTTCTAAGTGGAGTAGAGACTGACGATTCTTCCCGTTTCGGCACTACTGCACACACACGAAGTGGGAGAACGTTGGACGAACATTTATTACGGTTCCCACTTTTGTGGTGGGTCGAGGGTTGTGGGAAACTTGACTCAGGTGGTTGTGGATGAGAAGCACAGAGTCACGCTTCCGAGAAGGCTCAGAAGGAGCCTTGGGATAAAGTCGGGTTCTACGCTCGAGGTCGAACAAGTAGGGGCGAAGATAGTGATCAGCCCTCCTGTGCCTATTAAGAAGCCGACCGAGGCCATCTGGGGACTCACGCGGAAGGTTGAACGTGGAAACCCCAAGAGACAGGCACGGAAGGCTATTGCTAAGAGGAAGAGACTAGGGACGCCAGCAGCTTGAGGTTCGTTGAGACAAACATCTTTCTCTACGTGATAACCGCTAACCCTGAGTTCGGACCTGCGGCCAGAAGAATCCTTGAAAGGATTGGGGCCGGCGAGGAAGCGGTCACATCAAGCTTGGTGATAGCCGAGGTTTGCGCGTGGCTGGAATATCGCAAGAAGAAAACTTGCATGGGCACGTTCCTGAGCGCTCTCGACTCGTACCTAACCCTGCAGAAGTCCGAGACCACATACGCCGACGAGAAACGGGCCGGGGAGCTCGAGCGCACCTACCCGCGCTTAGAGTTCTTTGATAGGGTATACGTTGCACAGATGGAGCGCTTGAAACTCACGGAGATCTACTCAAACGACAGGGCCTTCGACAAAGTAAAAGGCATCAAGAGGTTCTTCCAGTAGTGCTTGGTAGGAGCACTCAGCAAGCGCCCTTGCACCAATCTCTAATCCTCAAGAAATGATTGAATTCTCTTGGGGTCTTCAACAATGACGTATTTGCCGTGCTCATACTCCTTCAGGCCAAAGACACACGTCGATGTCTCTGCGGGTCCGATGAAGCTTCCTAGTGCTCTGTTGGACTCGATGCTTTCGTACCCCTCGACGAATCGGCGGCCGATATCCGTGATTTCGTAGGCCATTCCTCCTGTCCTTGGAACTTTTCTCACAAGGCCTAGGCTTAACAACATTCTCGCGTGAGTCTCGAAGTCGTCTTCGTCATCTCTTTCGCTCTTGACAAGGCTAGCGTCCCGAACTATGTTCTGCATACCCCGGATTGCTTGTTTCACGGTAGCATCTACGTATGAGCTAGCTATTCGGATTCTCTTCCCCCTTCCCTCTTGAGATAAGGCACAAACGCTGTAAGGCGCGAGAGAGCATAACGTTGCTCGCCATTATGAACACAAGATACTTTTGGTCTCTACTCGAAAATACCTGTCAAGATTCCAGCGCATTGTTGACACCACTCATAGAATCTCGCTATTTGGAGTACCACGATTGTATAAGCGAAGAGTAGCCATGCATAAGCTGCCATGGTATGAATGATATTCCAAATAGATTGGCTATCCGATTCCCAGAGCAGACGAGACCAAAGGCTTCATATGCGGTCCATCTTTGCTTCACGCCATCCTGATCTCTAAGAAGCTGGATGACCATTGTCACTAGCGGAATTGCTCTTCGGGACCCAGTTAATCCAGATGCTTCAGCAACTCCTCGCTCCCGAATTTGACCGAATCTTCCTTGCGATATCGGTGTTGGGCAGCGATCAAGTTCTAGTTGCATTGACAGCCATCGTATACTGGTGCTTCGATAAGCGTTACGGGAGGTTAGTTACGTACATTCTGTTCCTAGGCGCATATCTGAACGTCTTCCTAAAGGTGCTGATCCTCTGGCCTCGCCCACCCGTCGAGCTCCGAATAGCTGACAAAAGTGCGACTTCCTTCGGGTTTCCTAGCGGCCACGCACAGGACTCAGCAACCTTCTGGACCGCACTGTCGGGGGAATTCAGAAGCAGGATTCTAGCAGCCGCAGCCACCATAGTGGTTCTGGCGGTGGGAATTTCGCGCATACACTTGGGAGCGCATTACCCTGCCCAGGTTGTCGGCGGCTGGCTGATTGGTTTCGCAGTCGCGTCGCTTGCCATACTCATAGTCAGACACCTGAAAAACCAAGATGGCAGGATTCGTATTGGTCCCCACCTAGTCTTCACTTTCGCAGCGTTACTCCCTTTCGCCATCGGTGTGGTTGCTTTCGGAACCTCAAGCGAATTCAACCCGGGAGGAATTGGCGGTTACCTTCTGGGATTCTCGCTCGGCGCGATCGTTGAAGATCGATACTTAGGTTTCAGCACTAACATCGACTCGATGAGGAGGATATTTCGGATCTTTCTCGGGGTTGCGATCACAGGATCTGTAGTCTTTGTGTTATCCCGACCTCTGCCGGAAGCATATGTACTCACAAGTTTCATTAATGCATTCATTCGCGGGATGATGGTAGTCTTCATCGTCCCAGCAGTGTTCAGAATCATAGAGAGAAGAATTAGCTGACAGTGTTAGCGTATCGCTATCAGACACATTGGCCGAAACTTCAGGGAAACGCTTAATCCAAACAAAGTGGCCCGGAATCTCGTTCTGACCATGCCGGTTGAGATCGATAAGGGCACAGCCCTCGTCATTGTAGATGTTCAAAGAGATTTCTGCCCGGGTGGATCATTGCCAGTTCCCGAGGGCGACAGAGTCGTTCCGGTTCTCAGCCAGTACATAGAGAAATTCAGGGCGGCCAAGGCTCCGATCTTCATAACTAGGGACTGGCATCCTCCCAATCATGTATCCTTCAAAAACCAAGGCGGACCATGGCCACCCCACTGCGTCCAAGGGACTGAAGGCGCGCGACTTCATCCAGACCTGACTATTCCACCAAATGCTGAGATCCTTTCGAAGGCGGATAGTCCCGAAGTCGAAGCATATTCCATCTTTCAGCAAGCCGATCTTGATCTAGCGTCGAAACTGCGCCGACGAGGAATCGAGACACTTCTTGTAGGAGGACTTGCGACCGATTACTGCGTCAAGAGTACCGTGCTCGATGGCTTGGAGAAGGGCTTCGAAGTTTACCACTTAGACGATGCCTCGAGAGGAGTAGATGTCAACCCCGGCGACACAGATCGAGCATTGCGGGAAATGACCTCGAAGGGCACCAAACGCATAACAATAAAGGACGTATTACCGCCTCAAGAGTAGCTGCCGCTAGCACTCAAATCTCTCACCTATCCGACCCATCAATTCCTCTCGTCTTCTTTCCGCCTACGATCTCATCCTGGGAAAAAGTAGGGCAGAGACTTTGATGGCGGTGGAACCGACCCTTTCCTCTCCATAGGTCTAGCCTTCTCCTGGATTTTCACAATGCGAACTCTGTGATGTTCCGTTAGGGCGCGATACTCCTCCGAGAAACCAAGATGATGCAGGACATGTTTCACTTGCAGTTTCACATCCTTTACACCGAAACGTCTACCATGCGCTTCTTCAGGCACGATCAGCGTTTTTCCCTTCACCATGACCTCTACCCTCAGCCTCTCACCAAGCAGTTCGGCAATGTCACCGCTGACGTTCTTGAGGTCGCCGACTTCGACCTCTATCAACTCAGATGGCCCAAGAAAAAACTCTGGGGCGTTCTCTAATACGCCTTGCCCTCAAAACACCCACGTCTGGAACGATTAGAGAGGGAGTCGGACGATCTCCCCGCAGCCCTCACATCTTAGAAACTTGTACTCCTCATTCCTGAAAAGGAACCTGGACTTTCTCAAGTGTTTGCAAACAATGTCAAAGCTCTTCATGCACATTACCGAAGTAAGATTACACAGACAATGGAAATATTCGATAGACCCGACTGAAACTGTTCTTCCCTAGAGAGGAAAGGAGGCAGTTGCACTGTTGGTTGACAATGACTTAATCATCTTTGAAGCATCGACGACCGCGAACAGAGCCCATTGATTGCACGAAAACGACATACACCTGTCAAAGAAGAACCGAGGCTTGTATGCCCGTTCTCTCCGAAGCAGACAACTGCATTTTCACGTAAAAGTATTCGATAAGTATTCGCGCAGCAGGGCGTCATTCCTCTGATTTAACCGGATTTCGTAGAGTTCCTATCTTGTCGATAGTGGCTTCGATAATGTCGCCATTCTTCAGATAGGGCTCGCCCGTGAAGGCAGCCACCCCTTATGGAGTCCATGTTGAAATAATGTCACCCGGTTTCAATGTTATTCCCATTGAGGCGTATTCGATCAGGGCATCTATCTTGAAGATAATATCGGCAGTGTTGGAACGCTGCTTGTCACACCATTGACTGAAAGCGAGATTGCGAGATTGTGAGGATCTGAGATCTGATCTCTTGTCACTAGCCAAGGTCCGAGTGGAAACGACGAATCAAGACTTTTGCCCTTGACCCAGTCTAGTCCCAGATTGCTTAGCTTCTCAGGTGACTTTTTCCAGAACTGGAAGTCTCTGAAGCTGATATCGTTCGAAACAGTGTATCCAGCGACATAGTTCAGCGCCTCCTTTCGTGATATGTACTTCCCTGTCTTGCCTATGATAACGGCCAACTCTACCTCCCAGTCTGCTTCATGAGATACCCTTAGAACTAGAACGGGCTGATCAGGTCCTATCAACGCGTTACCCATTTTCGTAAAAAAGTAGGGTTCAGAGGGCGGTTTGACGTTCTGTTCTCTGCCATGTGAATGATAATTCACAGCCACAAGCAGAATCTTCTCGGGTTTGATGATCGGGGTGAGAAGTCCGACGGATTCAAGCCTGTAGCCGCCTCCAAGGCTAGCGATCTTACTCTCGACCTGCCTCAATTCGTCAATCAAACCCTGTTCGAGGATGCTGTCAATGCTCGCGCTTTGCATGAATCCTGACAGTCCGAGTTTCGTCGCGCCGTCGTTCACATCAATGATCCGGCCCTCATCAACGACCCCAACCTTCGTCATTCCATCCAGGGCATAATGTGCAAGCTTCATTGTCCCACTCAGGCCTAGCGTTTCATCGCAGAATTCAATGGACTACCGCAATCTGAGTTCGACATAGTAATGCTCGACAAGGCCGGGAAAGATCAGCGGCGAAATCGTTCCTCGAATCTCCTCGAGAGGCGAATCGCTACCCCACGATGCCACATAATATCTGTCATATGCGTGGTTCCACACTGTCTCGGTCTCTTGCCAGATCAAGACAACTAATTGGCCTTCAATCTTCATACTGATCTTACTCGAGTCCTTGACGAAATCCGTGACTGTGTAATCGTGCTTCTCTAATGCGTCGCCAATGCCGATATGAAGCACCAATCTGAGCACACCAGCTCTCCCTTTCATGGTTAGCGTAGCGTTCCACTCGGCGTTGTACTCAAACCCGCCATGTGATCGTCCCGCATCGCTTACGAACAGCGAACCGTGCATTATCATCCCTGCGGGTTGAATTGTCTGAAAAACCAATAATGCGACCGCCAGAACGATCGCCACGACAAGAGTCAGACTTACGAGTAGTTTTCTCCTCAAGAACACTCATCTATCTCAAGCCGATCTGGCTCGTCAATTTGAACTTGACCTAGCTATAACGAATCGGTTTCGCTTTCTAGACTACTCAGCCGGGGCAGTGGCTGCTTTAACCATCTGTCGTCGGTAAAGCCGAATTGTCTTGACGTTCGTGAACTTCAAGGTCAAATACCGACTCCTAAACGAACGAGAACTGCTCGCACGGTGGCCCTGTGAGCTGAGCTATGCCACAGTCTCGGCGTTTCGACCATCATTATCTGGTACGAAATTCTGCTTGGAACTCTGAAGCGCCGACGCGTAGAACTACTTGAGAGCCCACTTTACCCAAAAGACAGCAACGACCCCGGCAGCAACAGCACCCGAGGCTAAGAAAATCGCTGCCTTCTGCCAGTAGTTGAAGCTCTCAGCGAAAAATGCCAGATAGAGGACAATAAAGGCGAACCAAAAGGTTCCGACGAGGATGGTGGCCGCCACTCTGGATCCCATTGATAGCAAAGACTCTCCTCCCTCTCTCAGGATCTCGCTGATTCGAAAGCAGTATAGTTCTTTGGCTGATTGTCAGATTTGAGATTCTGACCATTTCCCTACGCCCTAGGCTCCATGGTCATGATCTGCGCTACCAGCACGTCAATAAGTGAGGATAGGAATCGGTCCAGTGGGATCGAGCAGCTCTTCCATCGCTATCCTCGGAAACATCTGAGAAGCTTAATATCTCTTGGCAACAGTCACCGAGACGGTTCAGGAGGGTTGTGGGTATGATTGGAGTTACTATTCAAGAAGCTTCGCCCCAGCCTTCCTTTCGTTTAGGCTAGGCTTAGTTCGAACTGCCTGTTTTTCGTAGATGTTCTAGGGGTCTACTGGAAAGCAGGTTCCTGATCAAGCATGTCGAGAGTGAATCTGAGAAATGTCCGAGAGGGAATTGGCGTCCACGCGGAGTTACTGGAAGCGCAAACATTTCCGCGCGGGACGAAGGAGCCGCTATGTAAGGGTGAGGGAGATGTCCCTCGACACCGTCAGAGCGGACGCTATCGAAAATGGCCTTGTAGATTCGGTCGTTGCGATTCTAGGGGCGGGAAAAGAGGCCGATGTGTATCTCGGACTTTGGAAAGACGCCCCGCTAGTTCTGAAAGTGTATCGACTGCACAGAACACCTCACAAGAAGAAAGCCATAATCGGTTATGCTTTGGATCGCATGGGCGCTATTGCGGCGAGAGAGTTTACGATACTGCAGAAAGCTTACCGTGCCGGAGTTCCTGTGCCGACTCCAGCGAAACGGGTTGACAATATGTTCACTATGGGGTTTCTAGGTGACAATTGCAGAGCCCCACTGCTCAAGGACGTTGTATTGAACCGGCCAGAAGACACTGCAAAACAGGCTATTCAGGTGGTTGAGATGCTACTAGATGCGTGCATCATTCATGGAGACCTGTCCGAATACAACCTTGTCTGCTGGAACGGAAGGCTCTTCGCCATAGATTTTCCTCAGGCGATTGATTTCACTTCTAGGATGGATCGGTATCTCCGCGTTGAGGAGGCGAAGCCTCTACTCCTGCGTGATCTCAGAAATCTTGAGACTTACTTTTCGCAATATGGTGTGGGGTTGGATGCAGACGGACAGTATAGGCGACTCTTGCCTAGACTCTCATGCTGAGCCACAGCTTCAGTGTGAGTCCAAGCATCCCGACGCCGAGTAGGTGTGCTAAGCTACACAGAAGACAGAGCTGTCCTATAAGAAAGACTTCAACGCTCACTAGTACAATGATACCAACAAATCCCACCCCAGTCCATGCCAAGAGATATCTGAGTAGGTTCAAGTTCCTTGCAATCGTTGCAGCGAGCACGAGAGCTACTGAAAACCAGAAGATTCCAAGCGCTGCTACTGGTATGCCGGCGATCCTAGAGTACGAGCTCGAAAGAGCTCCGATGCAGGAAAGACCAGGGTACTCGTTGATCGGGCAAGAGCCGGGCGGTATGGAGAGCACGTACCATGTAAGATAGCTGGAGATCCCGATACCGATTAGCGCTAGCGCTGCGATCATCCAGAGGATTCGTGTTCGCAACAATTGGGCATGTCACACATTTTGTCGACTTATGTCTGCTGCCAGAGTCTCGGGTGAAACCTCGCCTTCATATCGAGGCCCGATCGAGCCGTCCTTTCCAAGGATGAAGAAGGTCGGCGTACCCTTGACACCATAGGTGCTGAAAACAGTACCCGATCCATCGTACACGTAGATGAGATTCGACTGATAATCGCCGATGAACTTGGCTACATCTTCGGCACTCGTGGGCCGTCCGGTGCTAGGATCATTCCATGGCCCAGCCACGGAGAGAAAGACCACGTTTTGAGGCCCGAACTGATTGTGGAGACTCTCAAGAGCAGGCATCATCTTCTGACAATGTCCACACCATGGTTCCATGAATTCTAACAGCACGACCTTACCTCGGAATGATGATAACGAAACCTGTCTCCCTGTCAGGCCGTTCCTGTCAATCTCTGGCAGCGTGAAGTCAGGCGCCACGTTTCCGGTTGTCGTTTCGGTTGAGGGAGGTGAGGGTTGAAGCACAGAATACGCTCCCCATATGGCGACGACTAGGAGAGCAGCTACCAATACTTTCTCAAATGCGCTGAGGCCCTTCCCTCTAGGTCTCTTTTTTTTCCCGGGCAATGCTGAGTCAACACGACTACATATTCGATGTTAGAAAGAGTTGCGGTGCATCCTAATGAGCGGGACACGCTGAAAGAGAGGGACTAGGATGTTTTCTTTCCAAAGTAGGCATAGAGGCAGTAGGGAAGAATAGTAAGATCCATGGCGAACATCATCACGATCATGATGAGACCGGCGGTGGCTTGCTCCGCTACCGGGTACACCTCGTACACATGCTCCGACTTGAATAGCAGGAAAGCTCCGAAAATCCCCATAGCCTTCCCCGGAAGAAGTACAAGAAAATGACGCGTTCTTTGAGTTAACAACTTCGAGCCCATGAACACTAACCCACCTACGACGATGAATGTGACGTGCATTTGGAGGTGAGCCGCTTCGTCGAGAACGGCTGCATTGAAGTTGCTGGGAACGTGCCAAAAACCGGCTAGAATTCCGGCAACAGCGAACGTTATGAGCCCGCGTCTGTTGAGAAGGAAATTCGCACGTAGGAGCTGCGTGTAGACTCGAGTCACTCTTGTCGATGATCTTGAGGCACCCAATATTAGCATGTCAAGTCTGTTTGCGAAGAGATAGCCACCAACCAAGAAAATGAGATGCTGAACAACCATGTGTAGAGTCAGCGTCGAATCCAAGTAATCGCCCTAAGATGTTAGCATCAGGATCAGAGATGCCATTGCTGCAAGAATAGCGGCCACTCCCCGTCTAATCAAAGACGTGGAAGGATTGACCCGAGCGTCACCGACGTGTTCTGCGGCTAGCTCTAGGGATATTCGCATCCGCACTTGCTGTAACGAAAGATAGACGTGCTCCGTGATAACTCATGAAAGTTTCTCTGAAACCAATCAAGAATTGGGCCCAACCGGGATTGTCTGGTGTCTGGGAGGTCAGGACAAGGGGTAGGTCATTCTATTTATTTGAAGTTGACATTTGAATGTGAAACTATTGCTCTTGGATGAGCTGGCGGATTCGGGCCGTGGAACTCACAATCAACCAAACGCCTCTCGTTTCAGTCGTCTTGCTGAATTACAACGGTTGCAGATATCTAGGCTCAATTCTGGATCGCTGCATCCTGTCTGTTCTGGGATCCGACTATTCGAATATCGAGTTGCTATTTGTGGACAATGGTTCTGATGATGATAGTGTTCGCCACATAATGGGGAAGTTCAGGAGCGATACTAGGCTGCGAGTTGTCAGTTTGGACAGGAATTATGGCACGGCGAAAGGACATAACATAGGGATAGAAAGCAGCAAGGGCGAGCTTTTCCTTCTGCTGAACAATGATACATGGGTGCCTGGCAATGCGATAGGAAAGATGGTGCAGATTCTTCAGGAAGACAACAAAGTGGCTGCGGTCAGCTGCCGCATTGTTTCGCCAAATGGAGCACTTCAGCACGAAGGGTTCAAGTTCGGGCCATTGTTCCCAGTCTTAGGCATTACACACGGACCATTCTTGGGCAAGAAACCCGAACTGTACAGGGATATGCCAGAAGCAAAGAGGTTTGATCTACTACCAGGCACAGCTCTAATGGTCAAGAAAGATGCTCTTCACGAGTTGGGAACGCTGTATGACGAGGATTACTATACGTACACTGAAGACCTAGATCTCTGTTATCGACTGAGAAGGAAGGGATATGAACTCGTATGCATCACGGACATCGACATCATCCACTATGGCGGCGGAACGGGACAACAATTCTCGGCTTGGAGGGCTGACCTGACGGCGAGGAACAAACTACTATTCATCTACAAGAATTTCCATCCACTCAAGGTGGCTGCATCCTTATTGGTCAACCTAGTGGATGCCATAAGATTATTCGCGATGGGTTTCGTGACGAACGACGCAAACCGACTTCGAGAGGCAAAGTCTCGTCTCAATGCGTATTCCTATGTAAAGAAAAGTCCCATTCCTCCCATGCGGCATCGGAATTCAAGTCAGTACGAAAGCCGAGGTGACTGACTTTGAAAATCAAGGTGGCGGTCGTCGGAATAGGCGCGATAGGTGGAGGCCTTGTGTCTCTCTTGAGGAGATTCGATGACATGGAGGTAGTTGCGGTTGCTGATCGTTCTGTGGATGCCTTCAACCGAATAATGCCTTACCTGTCCAAGGATACGCTAACAACGACGGACCCATTGAAGGTGCTGCTGAGAAAACCTGATGTCTTGGTCGAAGCCACCGGTTCCCTCGAGACAGCTATCCTTGTTAGCCGCGCTATCGATGAAAAGATACACGTCATCTTAGTCAACAGTGAACTCGATCAGATATTCGGTCTTCTACTCTCAAGACATGCGATAGCCAACGGAGTTGTCTTGACTTCCGATGCAGGCGATCAACCAGGCGTTCTGGCTCGCTTGATAGAAGACGTCAGCGGTATGGGGTTTGAGGTCGTAATGGCTGGAAATAACAAAGGGTTCTTGGATCGCTATGCTAATCCGCAATCTATTGAGAAAGAAGCCGCGAAACGACACCTCTCTTTGAAGCAGTGCGCAGCCTATACAGACGGCACCAAGTTGGCAATTGAGATGGCTTTGGTGGCAAATGGGTTCGGTTATGATATCTTCCGTACGGGAATGATAGGCCCAACGGTTGAGAATGTCGAAGACGCATTGCACGTTTTTGATTTCTCAATGGCTCGCCAACTCGGGGGTGCGGTCGATTACGTCCTCGGGGCAAGGCCTGGGGGAAGTGTATTCATCATTGGGTATTCCGATGACGCCGAAATTCGATTCTACATGGACTACTACAAGATGGGAAGCGGACCCTACTATCTCTTCATGAGGCCATACCATCTTTGCCATTTTGAGACTCCCTACGCCATACGCAGAATAATGGAACATCGAAAACCGATTCTCGTCCAGAGAAAGCGCGTTCTTGAGGTGGGATGTCGCGCCAAGACCGATCTTCGGGCCGGGACGAAACTCGATGGAATCGGAGGCTACCATTTGTATGGCCTCCTCGAAAAAGTCGGGGGTCTCCCAATTGGGCTTGCTGAGGGAGCAGTCCTCTTGAAACCCAAGAAGAGAGATGAAACGATTTCATGGGACGATGTGGAGCTTCCGCACGAAGCTCCTCTAATGTCCCTTTGGCGCCAACAGGCTTCGTTAGAAGATTGAGCTTGCGTGGCAGGCTCTCACCGAGAGTCAAAATTTCAGCCCTGCTCACAACTCCGATGCCGAACATGGCGACTGTCTTAGATAGCATTAGAAAAGCGGGCCTGCGAGACAATATTCGAGTGATCATCGGAGGTTCACCAGTATCGGAAGAATTCGCGAATAGAATCGGCGCGGACGCAGCCAGACACGACGCTGCGGACGGACTTGAGAAAGTCAAGAAATGGTTACAAGCTGCATCACGACGCAGCAGCTAAGATGAGGCATCATCGCCTACTCTTACACTTGGTTAAGTTCTCCGGCAGGGCCACAAACCTCAGGTAGGAGGTCTTCTAGAGGTGCCTCCTGTACTCAACTGCTAGTAGTTCTCTATCTGAGAGCCGGTTTAGGCGGGTCGCCAGACCCTTGAGTTCCTGCTGAGTCGTCTCCGGCGTGACCCGCTCGAGCATGCTGGCAACCTTCTTGCGGGGTCTAATCGTTATCGAACGGTTTCCTCTTCGAAATTCGGCCTTCAACTGCTGGGCTTTCTCCACCCTTATGTTTCCTTTCCCCGTTGTGCAACCACTGGAAACTTGAAGGCCATCGATGACGCATAGTCGAGGCGGCTTGAGTGGAGTCGATACTACGGCAGAAAACTCGTGAAGCCTCTGAGGCTTCAGCTTCTTCTTTGCAAGAAGCCCCATGCGCAACCCAACAAGCAGAAAGGGACCTAGGTGTCCGTGAAATCTGACGGCGTACCTGAGTAACTCAGGCTTCACCTGCAACCGTCCTTTCAGTTCGATTCACCATCCAACTCAGTGACCCTCGGGATCCAAGGTGGGTGGAATGTAGATCGGTAAGGAACGCCGACCATCTATCATCGAATGTCTTGATAACTGTCATGGTATCCGCAATTGCCATATTTCGATGCAACTCTAGGCAAGCATTTTGCAGGTAGAAGAGTTTGTTCATAATATCACTTGCAGGGGCTTACACTTCCCGGCGTTCGTGGTTCCAACATCGACGGCGCAGGCCGAAATGCCCACTAGACAGTCCATCTCGGCTCTAAGCTCGATATGGCTACCGGGCTTTGAAACCGGTTCCAGTATCCTTAGTCTCCCATCAATGTCAACGACGCTATGCTCAAAAATGTTGAAAGGATCCGGAATGTCGAACTGTCCGATCTCCCATGCAGACAAAGCCTTGGTCAGGTTTTCTTGGCACCCGTCGTGGGGAGGGACCTTGTACCTGTTCTCGAATACCCACCTGTTGCAGGGCGGATAGAGCAGGTCATGGATGCCACACGTATCTTGGGTGATCGTGAACATCACATTGCAGAGGTTTGAATAGAGCTTGTCGCCAACACCGATCCTAATTTTTCCGTTTTCAGACCTTGTCCTGCCGGAAGAAAACTTCTCCTGTAGGTAACTCTTGTTGAAAGCGATGAAGTCTCCAACCTGCTGGCCGAGTACATCCACAACCCTGATGATCTGCCCCCTGTCAACGACAAAAGCAACGGCCGAAGCTGAAGGGATGTCCAAGGTTTTCTTTGGTGAAGCCGCCATGATTTTATCGTCCACAAATGAGCCCGGGCGCGAGATAAGACTTCGTGCGTTCATCAGAGGCTAATCGCATTCCTAAGCGATACAGTGATGCGATTGAGTTCAGGTGGAAGAACCAGCTCTTTCAAGCTTACACTACGGTGATGGTAAGAGGGCAGGAAAGGAAAGCGGAAGGGATGCCTACGAGTTCACTCATTAGGATAGGCGTCTGCTCCAAGCCCTAATTGCTTGGTCAACCTGCTCCCTATATCCCTAGGGGAAGATTACCGGAGCTTACCTTACGCTTTGTATGCCGGCGTCATACACTTTCGAGAGAGTGAACCGCGTCGTACAGACCTTACGCTTTGAGGATCGATGACAGAATTGCGCACGTGCACGGCCGCAAGAGACCCACAGAACGTTACAGATGCCAGCCAGCAGATCTACCGCGAACCCTCATCCTGTTCCTCCCAGCGGGAATTTCATGACACCTTTTGGATCTCACTTTGAACTCGCGATGAGCTTGAAGCATGACTTGTCAGAAAGCGCTAAATCCTGACACTGTGCAATGATCCATATGCCACACTACGTTGTCCTGGTCAATTGGACGGATCAGGGCATTAGGAACGTGAAAGATACCATCAAGAGGGCTGGCGCAGCTCACTCTATGGCTGGGAAGCTTGGAGGAAAGTTCGACCTCTACTACACTCTAGGCGAATACGACCTCGTAGCCTTGGCCGATATGCCAAACGATGAAGCCATGATGCAATTCCTCCTCCAGTTGGGCAACTTGGGCAATGTTCGCACGAAAACGCTGAAAGCCTGGACTCAAGACGAAGCAGAAAAGGTAGTCGCAAAGCTCCCGTAACCGAGCGCTTCCCTGTTTGAGCGATTCACTGAGGCCCTCTTCCCTAGCGGAGCTAGCAAACTTCGACTCGCCGCTTCAATCGACGCCCTCAGGAGCAAGTCTGACTTGGCAACTGCTTAATCCGCTCGATCGTCATCGGTCGGCGATCAGTGTGTATTGGTGGTGCTCCGGGCGGGATTTGAGGCAAATGCCCTGAATCTAGGGTTCTGCCACATGGTATGCTGTCAATGGTGCCGGCTTTTCCGCGAAACCACGTACCAGCTTTGAGGCCCTGTTGACTATCCTGCGATAGAGACGGGCATTGTGATATCTCAACGTACACGTTCCATACCGGCTCAAGATGTTGCTGCGTTGCGGCCTTCTGCCCCTTACGATGGGTTTGATGAATTGGTCCTTTGGGATATCGAGGTATCTGGACCAAAATGCTTCAAGCTCTTCCACGGAATTACTCTCTGAGACCTTCACACGAACACGCAACTTACGTTCCTCTATTTGCATACGCCTAAGGAATGTCAAGAACAACTTCATGATTTCCGGTCTTGAATTGCAGAATTCGACCCTCCTGCCGTGCCTTCCCTGCTGACTGCGTGTCCCTTCAGCTAGATAGAGAGCAAGACCGCTCAACATGAGTTTGTGCTCGCTACACGTATCGGCCAAAGCCAAGTCAATCGGATCCAATTACACGACCTCGCCAACCAAGATCAACGATTTACCAACAAGAATTTAGGTTGTGAGTGGTGCTCCGGGCGGGACTTTCCTAGCACATTTGACGTGCCTATTTTGAACCCGCGATCAGTGGCTAAGGGGGAACATTTTCCCCGGCACCGAGCCTCGAAAGGCCACTATGCTCTCGGTCCAGCTGCATTCACCGGTTAACCGGGCTACACTCGGCAGAGCTTGACTTCCACCGGAGCCTTGAACACCCGGAGCGTACTTGGGATTCGCGCTGAGTCAATTAACGTTTTTCGCAAGGAACGCGGAGGGGCAGTAAGACGGGCCGTCGGGTATTGTGATGCCATACTTGGACTTCAGCTCTTCCCAAGCCTTAAAGAGAATTCGCAGCCTCTCGACACCACGCTCGGTTATCTCAACTGCACATGCACCTATGGCAGTTCGACGCACTCGTAGCGCCTTTGAAGTGACCAGCTTTGATACAACGTCCTTCGTCAGTTTGGCCCGCACTTTCATCCTGTAAACAAGCGAGCGGAGCGTCTGTGGCTGACACGCGATTCTCATTATCATGATTTGATGTGCATACCGATATCTGGGAACAGCGATGAGGTCACCCAACCGTCTCCCGTAGAAGGATGTCGGGTCTATTTCGCCAGCGATTATCGCCAGTCTTTCGTCAAGGCTGGTCTGCGGGGGACAGAAACCATACTTCTGCGCTATCAGCAACTTCGAAAGGTGTTTAGCGTTTGCAAAACCGAATCTTTCAAGCCAAGCGTAGATGCCCTTCCATCCCGATAGATAGAAGGAACCTTTTGGCCTGCGCATAGGTTCTCCTGCTAGATGGTGCCTCGTTCGAAGAACGACAGGCATCCTTAGCTCCATCAACTTTGTGTACAGTGTTTTGATAAACTGGGGATCACTCATCTCGCATTCCAAAACCGGATAGTAGTGACGATCTCGGAACTGTCTTCTGAACCTAAGGGAGCCCTCAATATCGACGAGCCCGCGCAGAAACGGAACAATGGCTTCACCACTCCCGGACGCTTGCAGGAATTGTGGTAGGCGGAGGTGAGTCTTTCTTCCCGGGTGGACGCCCACGCTTTCCTTGACGCACAATGCATTCTTGGAAACGGTCCTGAGAGTAAGCGTTGCACTTCTCGGGTGAACATACGATTTTGGCTTGATACCATATGCGTCTTGGATGAGCTTTGAAACGTGGAATTCGAGGTACGGCTGGTCATCATACACATTTCCGTAAATATCGAATCCAGCTTTGCTCCACCGACGGTCATTGAACAACGAACCGTTTCCGAAATGAACTCCTAATTCCTCCACGAAGGACGCCATGCTTTGCTCGCGCTGAGACAGATTCGGATGTGCCATTTGTCAGGTAGCCAATAACACTGTCAAGTAGAATCTGCCATAAGAATGCGAGAGCTGAGTCAAAGTAACGTATCATTCATCGGAAGTCTGGCCCTGAGTCCGCCAGCACGGTGTTAGCAGGTAGCGAACATATTGTCGGCATGAATTGATGTAGTCTCCTTGTCCGATCAGAGTATCGTATCAGATACTCGATCCAACCTTACGTACACCACCGGAGCACATTAGGAGAGCAATTGTTCCGTATCTTAAGTTCTTTCCGAGTCAGGTGTTCGAGAACTCTGTCTTTGTCAAAGCGTTTAGATATCGAGACCGTTTAGTGTATGATTCTGAAGTTTCTGAATTCTCCCTTCCAATTTTCCCAAGAGACATAGACTTTTTGAACGCGAGCACCCGGTGGTCCATGTCTGCAGAACTCGACGAGTCTCTCAACATCCTCCTTCTCCCCCTCGAAGAGAGCTTCGACGCGGCCATCGGGAAGGTTGCGCACCCAGCCGCTGACTCTGAACCTGTACGCCTGATCCGCTGTCTCGGCTCTAAAGAAGACACCTTGAACCCTACCACTCACATGCACATGAGCCCTGGCCTTCACGGAGAATCCTCGCCTTTTCCAAATCCTGACTGACTGGAAATCAAGTTTACCGCCACGCAGTCTCTGACCGATTTCGATGTATGTCTAAATATCGGCTTCCCAGAGGATATGCCATCCAAGCAAAAGAGTGCCGGTGAATCGAAGCAGTTTGCGCGCGCTGATAGTGGAACTGAAGCTTCCTGCCTTCCCACCCCTAGCAGAAGAAACCAAGACCATGGCCGAAAGCATCGGCTACGAAGTTTTCGGGACTCTCATTCAGAAACGTAAGAGCGTTCATCACTCCTACACCATCGGACCAGGCAGGCTTAATGAACTCAAATGCCTCGTACAAGAGAAAAAGGTTGACACAGTCATCTTCGCAAACCCGCTCACAAGTAGCCATGTATTCAAGCTGACGCAGCATCTAGGTGGGGATATTCGCGTTATTGACCGGAACCTATTGATTCTCGAAGTATTCGACAGGAGGGCATTCACTAAGGAAGCTAAGCTGCAGATCCAACTAGCGAAAATGAAGTACACACTATCTTGGGGTAGGGAATTCATCAAATTGCGTGGCATAATGGGCGAGCAATTGGGTTGGATGGGGCCCGGCGACTACCCCTTCCAAGAATACTACCGAGCCGCGAGGAATCGAATAAGCAGAATTGAACGAGAGCTTGAAGACATCTACAAGAAGAAGATGATGAAACGAGATCGAAGACGCGAGCTGGGTTTTCCAATAGTTGCGCTAGCGGGCTACACGCAAGCAGGGAAAACCAGTTTCTTCAACTTGGTGACGCATGAGAACAAGACAGTTGGATTGGGACCCTTTACAACTTTAACCACTTTCGCTCGCAAAGCTTACGGTGACCCTGACAACAATGATGCGGAATTCATCCTTATTGACTCAATTGGATTTATCGAAGACATGCACCCCATAATCCTCAAAGCCTTCCATGCCACACTGGGTGAATTGGCAACAGCGGACCTTGTCCTCCTCCTAATAGACGCTAGTGATAAGAAGTTCCCCTTGGAGAGAAAGATTAGGTCATGTAGCCAAATACTCCGCGAAGTCGATATGAATGCGCCAACGATAATCTGCGCGAACAAGATCGACCTGATCCCGCCAGAGCATCTTGAGGAATCCAAGGGTACAATTCGTAAGTACTTCCTTAACGAAGAAATAGTCCCCATCAGCGTCGAAAAGAGACAGAATATTGGTGAAGTCCTCCGAGTGATCGCCTCCAAGTTGCGGGCTCAAAGACTCATCCTGAGCCTAAGAAGTCCTCGAGCGCACGATTGAACTCGCGATGCTTCTCGAGCATTACAATATGCCCAGCCCCTGGAATCAGAACGAGTCTCGAATCAAGTATTTTTTCGTGGAGATATTGAGAGTACTTGGGCGGAGTCAGCAGATCATTAGCTCCGCATATGACCAGTGTCCTCTGACGGATGCTTGCCACCTCGCTCATTCGATCGAACTTGTCGCAGGCTAGGAAGTCACCATACGTCACTTCTGCCCTCACCTTCAGCATTTCTTGGGCGATTCTATCGATGATGATTGGATCACAGTTCGGGGAGACAGACCATCTGGCGATTAGCTTCGCCGCTTCGGGATAATTTTCCGATATCTTGGCCAGGATATCTTGGCGCACTCTTAATCTCGCCCCTGTCCCAACCAATACAAGCGCGCTGAGACTCGAGTTTCGCAGGGCAAGCTCGATTGCGATGGCTCCGCCCATTGAGTGTCCAACGAGAATTGGATTAGTGATCTTGTTCTTGTCAAGTAACTCGGCAACATGCTGAGAATAATCTTGAATTGAACTGAACCCGACGCCGGTCGGATGTCCCGGAAGTTCTATGGCAACAACATCGCTGAAACGCAGAAGTTGCAGATGCCAAGTCATAGAGGTGCCTCCAGCCCCGTGGATGAAAACCAAGGTCATCTCAGATGTCTCCTATTGTGACGAGCAATCGGAATCTCAAGCAAGGTACAATAAGCCTGATTGCGTCGCTATGAGTGATGAGGCTATTGATGATGCGGCCCCCCTTCTTGGTCGGGGTTTTTATGCTTTTGATCCTGCTTCTGATGGCCTCACCCATTTCGATCTTCGCTGCAAGAAAAATGTTCATCCAAGCATCGTTCAACTCAGCGCAGACGGAGCTTGGCGTCTCAGTCAACATTTCGGGACGGATATTCGACAGTAACAACGCCTCCATCTCGAACGCCGTAGTCTCGATCCAAGTAAACAACCCCCTCAATACGAGCATTCACGTAGCTCTCGTCTACACAGACACTAAGGGCGTATTTCATGATCAGCCGTTTCTTGTTTCCACGGAATCGCCAGCTGGAAATTATACAGCATATATTACTGCGGATAAGCCTGGGTACGATAAAGCGCAGACCACTCTGACATTCTCTTACTCCACACCCGACTTCTCTATCCAGACATCCATGACTGCATTATCGCTCATGCAAGGTCAGAGTGGAAATCTGACCGTCACAATTCTCTCGCTACGAGGTTTCAACGATCCAGTGAACCTAACGGCGGTTGACCCACCAACTGGGGTCACCATTCAGTTTGCGCCGACCTCACTGGTTCCTAGCGGAACCTCGATTGCAAGAGTCGTTGTATCAAGCTCAGCGCCCGCCGGCAATCATACGGTAACAGTTCTGGCTGTATCGGGTTCTTTGACTCACAAAGCCTCGTTCCAACTCGAAGTGAAACAAGCTCCTGTCCGAGACAACTTCATGTGGTACGCTGGAGTAGCAGCCATAGTGCTATTTCTCGTCTCGGCAGGATTATTGATCCGATCACGCCGCAAGCGTAGGCGCAGAGAAGCCGCTCTCGAGGAACTGATCAGGCAGGCGGAGGCAGATACCGGTTACGTTGCGACTGCCAGGGTGATCGCACGGCTTGAGGAGTTGCGGGCTATGAATAAGGTCGATGAAGCGACATATCAGCATCTAAAGAGAGAGTATGAGAAGCGTCTCGAGAAGTCGAAGTAAACTACATCTTCTTTAAGGCATCCGCTATTGATGTTATTGATTTTGTGAAGGCATGGTCAGGCTTCTCAATGGCGTAGATAGTCTTCCCACCAGAGGCCATCAGTTCGCACATACAAGGAATGACACCAACCAAAGGCATGCCAAGATCGCATTCCATCTGCTTTCCGAATTTCTCTGCTCCACCCGCGGCTGCGATCTGTTCTAGGGGTATCTTGTTGAGAACAACACCTGATTTCCTGCCAAGCGCTTCGTACACGCCCTTGGATAGTTCCTTGGTTCCTTCTATGTCGAATTCGTCCGCCTTCATCACCAAGGAGACCAAGTCAGCTCCGGCCAGAGCGTTGATTGATGAGTACTGGGCGCCGGGGCTCGTGTCAAAGATTAAGTAATCGACCTGCTTTTCTTCAATAATCTCTTTCTTGCCACCAAGAGTCTTCGTGAGCGCTTTGACTTCCCACTTCCTGTCCTTACTCATCATATCCTTTAGCGCTTCCAACGATGGGTTCGAGAACCCGACCCAAAGCTTACCAGGCAATTTGAATCGTTCAGATTCATCTACCAGAGTATCTAAGACCCCGCACTTTCCTTCCAAGTAGTCATTCAGCCAGAATTCCGGTTTAGCCTTGAAAAGCACGTTCAGGCTCGGTGCCCTAAAGTCGTAGTCTAGTAGACATACGTTCGAGCCTTGCTTCGCGAATAGTGCACCAAGATTCACCACGACGGAAGTCTTGCCCGTCCCTCCTTTATACGAATGAAAAGCCAGAGTTCTGCTCATTAATGATTCACCTAGGCCTCAATATAGAAGTAGACATCCCTACCCTTTCGCTTCTTCTTGAGCAAACCCATGGACACCAGTTGATTCAGATAATCGCTCTCAACCGCTCTAACCCTTCCCGTTTCCTTGGAAAGATCGGTGGCCGTCGCCTCTCCAAGGTTAGCCAAGGCCAGAGCCGTTTTCCGGAGATGATCAGGAAGGGATAGTAGAGTGGTAACGTCTAACGGCAGATTCTCAGGCATTGACACGATCGGGCGCGCGATCTGTCCACCTGTTGAGCGCTGAACGTCTATCAATCGATCCAGTTTCCTTGATATGAGCTCCATGTTGCGGTTCAGCTTTCTAAGGAGGTCAACCACCACGGATTCAGCGGCCTTTGAGCTCACGGAGAGGCACATCACGGAATTGGTCCGCTGGCTCCATATATGAAAGTTTGTAAGCACTACACGTATACAGGATGGAAGTGTAGATATGTGCTACTCAGCAACACTTAAATAGCGAGTAGGCCAAGTACCTCACTGCTCGCGAGGAGCTTCGTAGAATGCAACGGACGGTGCGTGCACAAACTTGGACAGCCACCATCATGTGCTTGATAGCAGTGTTCTCGGTTGTTCAAACCAGCGGACCATTCTCAAGTCTTGTATTCGCGGACAACATTCTTTCCATACAGCTTAGCTTGGCTCAGGGGAACAATGAACCAACTTCGGCGACCGGAACGGTCGAGATCAACCTTGAAAATGGCGATGTCGAAATTGAGTTGGAAGACGCGACACCCGACTCGATTTACACGTCTGCGTTCGTCAGTTACTCTTCTAGCATTGCGCTTGGAGCCCTCACCACCGGAGGCGAAGGCGACGGGAAACTTGACGCACATTTGAGTCCAGGAGCCTATGTCGGCTACTTCGCTCTCACAAGGTTGGAAGCTCTCCAGCTCTCTTCTGCCGACGTATCATTCACGATAGGCGCGACCGTCTCAACGTTGGTCACCACTACAAGCACAAGCTCTCAGACAACGATCACTGAAACGGGTTCAACGACTGAAACACAGTCAGGTACGACAACCAGCGAAACTGAGACAAGCAACATAGTTACAGGCGCCGGTACCCTCCAGATTGAGTTCCAAGTCGAACCAGCATTCAAATCGATAGCCGCAAGCTCGTTTGCAAAATTCAACATTCGCATCAGACCAACTGTGACAGCCAGCATCCTACTAGTTGCGCGTGGTGTTCCTGATCACAGTGTGGCAATTTTCACTCCGAACATGGGTGTCGCCGACCCTCAGTTCCATTCAACAATGACCATCGTCACGTCGGCAGATACAAAACCTGGATTGTATGGCATCACGGTGCTTGCTCTCGTCAACGGTCACGAATTCAATGCGCAAGTGGCTCTCGAGGTAACCGGCTCAACTATCACAAATCAGACCACCAGCACTATTTCCATCTCAGCTGGTCCTGCCCTTTCTCTGAATCTCTTCTCAGACAAGCGCCATTATGAACCAAACGCTACGGTTTCCTTTCAAGGACATGTTACCGACGAAACGGGCAACGCAGTCGCAGATGCGATGGTATCAATGCAGGTCGATGGCCCCACCGGTGCGGAAATCGTTTTCGTAACCAGCCTCGAGACCGATGCGGCTGGTGTCTTCCGAGTCAGTTTTAGGCTACCCTCCAACGCGACAATCGGGACCTACACAGCTTTTGCTTCTGCCACCAAATCAGGCTACGATGGCGCAACTTCTCACACAACCTTTGTCGTTGGATCCTCATCGACACCAAGTGTCATCATCAGAGTTGTGTACGCCGGCGACAGTGCAGGCAACCCATCGGGCGTCTTCTCAGCTGGACAAACAGTGGTTATCTGGGTCACAGTTGAAAACATAGGTCCGACTTTTCAAGGCGTTGTCTGGGTTCAGATTCGCAATCCAAACGGCATACCCATTTCAATTCAGTTCAGGATTTCTTCCCTAAATAGCGGTGAAACTGTCAAAGATGGTTTTGGCTTCACCTTCCTAAGCAAACCCACCCCAGGAGTCTATACCGTTAACGCGTTGGTGTCCGACAAAATGATCTCCCAAGGCGGGACATTCCTCGCGAGCGCAGAAACCCAGTTCGCCGTAACGGGATGAGTTTGAATGTCAGACGACATAGACGACAGACTAGAGGAATTCATCTCAAGCCTCAATATCATACGAGAGCAATTAGAGCAGACAACTCACACAGCTTCATCAAGTGCGGTGGACAACATCAAGGATCCCGATGGCGGTGCTGACGAAGAATCCAGCTCCATCGCGCTCGAGGAATACCTAGCGAACAGATTGCAGCAGATCGGCGAGGTCGCCCCGGAGAAAAGAGAGGTCAAGGGATCGAGAACAGGAAATGGATGGGACGCCAACCAAGTAATGGAGCACGTCTACAAGATAGAACCGGTATCGGTGAAACGGGCTGTAGATGTGGCATTTTCTTCCTACAGAAATCTGCCAGAACGCATTGCAGGCGCCTTCGGACGACGCAAAGAGGCCCTGAGGATTGCTGTAGAACCCATGGTCGACTACGTTCCGATCTGGAAGGTGAAAGGCTTCCATGAATGTTACTATCTTCGAACAAACTCTTACAGGGTAAACCTCAGAGATGATGTTGTTGGCGTCGAAGTTGAAGGCAAGACTAGAGATTTGATACTTGAACGGAAACATCGTCGCTTCATTCCTGCCGCTATCGTTGAACGCCTTCAAAAACTGGCGTCATTTCTTTCGAACGAATCGAAGTATTTCGTCATCAGTGACATACTCGAACTCGCCGCAAAGAAAACCGAGTCCGAGCTGGCTATGACGAGCGGTGGTGCAATGTTAACCGCTGATCAGGAATCAACCCTCACATCTTGGAGAACTAAGAGAGTCTTTGATCTCGCGGAATTGAAGGTTCGAGGTGCAAGGGTCCGGGTGATAGAGTCAAAGATCTCTAAGGAAACTATCCTCGAAAAATTCCGAGAACGAGTCGTCCATATGCCCGAACGATTCAAGCAGATTCTGACCAATAGGTTGGAGGTGTCAGAACTGAAGCGCATCTACGTCCCTTTGATACGAATAGGTGTCCAGAAGGGACTTGTTCCTCGCGAGGTTGTAGTGAACGGTGTAAACGGCGAAATCGCCGACGATGAGCTCGTTGAACTTCTCGAAACGGGCTAGGTCTTCAACTAGCTCCCCGAAAACGAGAACAGCTTAATTTGTACCCCACCCACCTTGGTCTGGCGGCATCAAAGCCAGGGTGGGCTTCCTGTTTCTCTCACGCAGACTCGTAGCTGCGATCCTTGCGGGTGTTCTGATAACACTACCCCTCGTTTCATCCCAAGGCTCCCTTTCAGTCACCGTTTCCACAAACAAGCAGCAATATTTGCCCGGTGAGAGCGTCTTGATTTCTGGTAGAGTTCTTGATAGCCATAACAATCCAGTTCAAGGGGCGACAGTATCACTTCAGGTTAACAACCCACAAAACCAACCTCTGCTCGTTCAACTTGAGTACCCTGATCAAACGGGCTACTATGCGGATTCTCTGATCTTACCCCCTAGCTCCAGCGCAGGAACGTACACGGTGTTCGTTTCAGCTAGCAAACCTGGATACAACAATGCCCAAGCGCAAACGACGTTCACGGTACTAGCCCAGACAACTACTTCAGTCACGCTATCCACATCAACTTCATCCCAGACAACGAAGCCCCCGCCTAGCAAATGTTTCATCGCAACTGCAACCTACGGCTCAGAGCTGTCCCCCGAAGTTGCCTTCTTACGCTTCTTCAGAGACTCCGAAGTTCTTAGAACCCTCGCGGGAAGAAGTTTCATGCAAGCGTTCAACACCTTCTATTATAGCTTCAGCCCGCAGGTTGCATCCTTCATAGCCTTACACAGACATATCAGATCCTTGACGAAGATGACACTTTACCCGTTGATCGGTATCCTACACTTGGCCAGCAATGTGTTCACCATTTTCTCCTTCAATGAAGAACTGGCTGTGACCCTTTCAGGAATCTTCGCGTCGCTGGGAATAGGGCTCGTCTATTTCGGACCTCTTGCGACCTTGGTATTGAAGGTGCTGAAGCCATGTAAACGATTCTCCAGCAATCTGGTTTGGCGCATAACATTAGTGAGCGGCGTCGCTTGCTTGGGAGCATTAGGAGCGGCCGAGACAAGCCTGTTTGCTCCGCTTCTAATCGTAGCATCGGTCGGAACGGTCCTGAGCTTCGGTGCGGCTGGAGCATTTGCAGCGATACGGTTGGCTGAGCGACTAGGTTTCATAGATACTGGCAGTAGTGGCGTGAGCGACTGCAAGTGATACGATGAGAAACTACCGTCTGGGCTTCTCTTTCTTCCCTTTCATTAATGCGTCAAGCGAAACCGCATTTATGGCGTAGACCTTGTACCTTATGCCGGGAATATCGCCCATAGCCTTGCCTTCAGCACCGCCGATGCCCTCGATTAGAACCTCGTCATGTTCGTCGATAAAGTTGAGGGCACCGTCGCCCGGAACGAATGCCGTAATGACTTTACCGTTCTTGATCAATTGAACACGGACCGCCTTGCGAACTGCACTGTTCGGCTGCCTAGATTCCACACCGACTTTCTCGAGAACTATGCCCCGCCCCTGCGGTGCACCCTGCAAGGGGTCAGCCTTATAGTCCAATCCCAGCATCCGACGCTTGTATGGTCTATACTGCCATCTAGATCGTCTACGTTCCTTCATGGCCTTCCTAGCTGCGAGGAGTCCGGCGGCACCTTGACGCAAACTAATCACTAGCGAGTGTGTGTTCGGAATCAGTCAACGATTGAGGTGCGGTATATGTGCTTATCGCACTTCCCTGTTTAGAGGAAGATTTGAACTGAATCGATAGCACTTCAAATGTAGCGCATCTCCTCAGTATTCTGATGAGGATGGAGCTTTGTTGGCGGTCGAATTCGGAGTGAAAACAGGTCAAGGCGGATACTCTTACGATGACTTGAAAAAAGTGTGGACAGCAGCCGACGAGCTTGGATATGACTCAGCCTGGTTGTATGACCATTTCTATGCTCTGGGCGACGACCAGGCGCCCTGCCTTGAAGCTTGGACCACATTCTCGGCGCTAGCTACGTTAGCGAAGAATGTGAAAATAGGAACGATTGTCACTTCTGTCTCCTACCGGCACCCCTCTCTACTGGCCAAGATGGCCGCCACCATCGACTTGATCAGCCGCGGACGACTAATCCTAGGTATTGGAGCTGGGTCGTGTGAAGAAGAATACCGCTAGAGGCCTCCAGAGATGAGGTCATCCCGAAACTGAGGTGGACGAAAGAACGGGGATAGAATGCCCTTTGAAGGTATCATTGATAGGGTCGGGTGGATCAGCGGTAAGTGCAAAGCGAGCATGCCCTTGCATTGTAGTCAATGACTCCATAGTATTTGACATGGGCCCCGGGGCGCTTAGAAATCTCAGAAGATCCGATCTGCAATTGGAAGGACTAGCTGTGGTTTTCATATCACACACGCATGCTGACCATGTCTCAGATCTTATCCCATTCCTGTGGGCAGTCCAGATAGATGGACGACGAAGTCCCCTCAAGGTCTACGGTCCTCCAGGTTTCAAAGAGATCGTGCGAAACCTACTAGAATGCACCCGTACGCCTGAAGACTTCTTCAAATTCCCGCTGACGATTTCCGAAATCGATTTTGGGAGGAAGGTTAGTAGCATTCGCACTTGTAGAACTTCTCACTCCATTCCTACTCTGGCGTTCAGAATCGATATGGACGGAAGATCGTTCTGTTACAGCGCAGATACAATCTATTGCCCTGCGGTTATAGAACTCGGTCACAATGTCGACCTCCTCATGCATGAAGCTACTTTTCTTGAAGATCAACTCGCCACGGCAGAGGTAACCTCCCATTCAACCGCTAGAATGGCCGGTCAAGCGGCAAAGGAAGCCAATGCAGAGAAGCTGGTGCTCTTTCACATTCCGCCTCCGAATGAGCACAGGGAGAAGGAATTCAGCGAGGAAGCACAGCAGGGGTACGGAAGTCAGGTCATCCTTGGTAAGGACATGACCACGATAGAGATGTGACCCCGTTCCTTTCCGGAACTAGCTTAAATTGCGACATCGTCATCTCACACTTTGCCGGTTCAGGATTGAAAGCTGAAGAGCCAACAAGGTACTCGTTTCTGGAGAAGTTTAGGGCAATACAGATCGCTCTCACTTTCCGGGATGTTGTCATACTTCCAGGCCGAGCCGAGGTTGAGCCTAGCGAGGTGGACGTTAGAACACGCGTCACGAAGAGGCATCATCTGAACATCCCATTCGTCTCCTCTCCGATGGACACTGTCACTGAAAGCGAGATGGCTATTGCAATCGCTAGGCAAGGTGGATTAGGTGTAATTCATCGAAACTGTTCAGTCGAAGAACAAGTTGAGATGACTAAGCGTGTCAAAAGGGCCGAGGCGTTGATCATTCGCGATGTCGTGACTGTAACTCCCACCGACATGGTTGGGCAGGCGATAGCACTGATGGAGAAACATAACATCTCGGGCCTTCCGGTTGTCGAGAACACTAGACTTGTTGGAATCGTTACGGGTCGAGACGTACGATTTGCACAACCGAGTCTCCTCGTCAATCAGGTTATGACCAAGAATGTGGTGAGGGCAGAGGAAGGAATCGGTATCGAGGATGCACAGAGACTTCTTCGCGATCATAAAATCGAGAAGCTGCCTATAGTGAACAAGGCTGGAGAACTTACAGGTCTAATCACTTTCAAAGACATACTCTTGAGAGGTAAGTATCCGGACGCGGCGAGAGATGAAAACGGACAACTGCTCTGTGCCGCGGCTGTGTCGCCGTTTGATTTGCAGCGAGCGAAGAAACTCGACGAGTACGCAGATATTCTAGTTATAGATGTCGCCCACTTCCACAACGCCAACGTCTTCCAAGCCACAAAGAAACTGATGTCAGAGGTTTCGTCGGAACTCGTTGTGGGCAACATCGGAACTTACGAGGCTGCTGAGGACGTGTTTACGGAGCTCGATGGAGTTAGCGGCCTCAGAGTAGGTATCGGCTCGGGTTCGATATGCACCACAACCGAGATGATGAAAGCTGGTTCCCCGACCTTATTCGCCACGGCTCAGGTGGCCGAAGCAGCTGCAAAGTATGGTGCTTACATCCCCATAATTGCGGATGGAGGAATAAGAACACCAGGAGACGTGGCGATCGCGTTGGCTGCTGGGGCCTCAGCAGTCATGATTGGAAACCTACTTGCACGTTGCAGAGAGTCGCCCGGCACTTTGATCACTATCGGAGGGCGATATTACAAACAGTACAGAGGAATGGGAAGCGCCTCGGCTAGGAGTAAGCGATACTCACTGGACCGGTATAGCATGCCGGCGAAGGGTGTGACTGAAGGCGTGGAAGGTTGGGTTCCCTACAAGGGTGAGGCCAATATTGTCTTGGATGAGCTGGTTTCAGGGCTGAGAGCATCCATGGGTTATGCGGGGGCTCGCAATGTTGAAGAACTTTGGCGGAAGGCTCGACTGGCTGCTCTGAGCCCGTCAGGCGTTGAAGAAGCAAGACCACACGATATACTGCTTCCTAGCGAAGGGCCTGAGAGAGTATAGATGCCGAAAGCTAGGCATAGCACGTTTATATAACCTCCGTCATACTCCGACAAACGGAATGGCACAATGCCAATGATACTCCCTGAAGAGCTAGCTTCGAAGTCAGTCATCCCTGCCATTCGAGCCATGATCGTCAAACGACTGGTTGAACACCACGGGATGACACAGCAAGAAGCGGCCAAACTTCTGGGAGTCACTCAACCCGCTGTTAGTAAATACCTTCATGAAAAGCGAGGCGTCGCGATTAGGCTCGGGGGAATTGAGAAGATCGAGCGAGCCACCAAGGATATTGCTAGTCTAATCTCCTCGCGTACAGCCCAGCCGCTTCAAGTAATGAGCAAGATTGAAGAAGCTTGCGAATTCGTTAGAAAGAACAGATACATGTGCGACCTGCATAAGAAGCTCGAACCGAACATCGACGTAGACTCCTGTCATGTCTGCGAACAGTGAAGGCATACCCGTCAAAGCTCTGAAGCAGAGCCCGGTGCGTATCTATCATTGGAAATCAAAGCGGGGGACAACGTGCCAAGCTTGGGGGATCCCGCTTAGCTTGGCATGTCTGTTGTCAAAGGTACACACCTGATCTTTCTGCGACAAAACTTTTCAATGGAGCCCTATTCCGGGTTATGACAATTGTAATAATTTGAGGCGGTGAAACAGCTCAATGAGCCAAGAGACAATCCAAGATTTTGCAGGCGTCTGGATTGCTAGGATGAGCGAACTCGTCAAGACCATAACGGGATCTGGACCAGTCAAGTATCTCGTCAACTGGAGCCGGATGTACGCACTCTGGCCTGTCCACATTACAACCGCTTGTTGCAGCGCGGAATTCGGCGCCATGATGGGTCCACGTCTCGACCCCGAGAGGTTTGGATTGCAGGCGGTTGCTGGAGGGCTAAGACAATGTGATCTCATAATCGTGGAGGGGACTGTCACCAAGAAGATGGCAAAACGCCTTAAAGTAGTTTATGAGCAGATGGGCAAGCCACGCTATGTTATTGCGATGGGAGACTGCGCCTGCTCTGGCGGACTCTTCCATGACTCATATAGTATCGTTAACGACGTTCACAAGCTCTTTCCTGTTGATGTGTATATCCCCGGTTGCCCACCCAGACCTGAAGCACTGCTGAGTGCGATCCTCAAGCTTCGTGAAAAGATTCGCCGCGAAGAGGTATTCGCATAGTGAGCCAAGTCGCACTCTCACGAGAGCAAGGAATCATCGACCAGTTGAAGACACGCTTTCCCCAGTTGGTTAGGGATACGAAGATCGACAGAGCTAAACGCGTAACCGTTGCCTTTGGGAAAGAGCATGTCCTGGATCTCGCGACCTTCATGCGTGATGAGCTTGGTTTTGACCACGTGAAAGGTGTTGCCGGAGTAGACTATCCGACGCACAAGAAAATTGAGGTCCTTTACTATGCCGCGTCGTATTCAAGGGACGAAATCCGCGATATCATCGTGATTCTGAAGACCGAACTCCCACGCGACAACCCAGCAATTGCGTCCGTGGTTTCGATATGGCCGAGCGCTCACTTCCATGAGCGAGAGACCTTCGAGATGCTCGGAGTGAAGTTCGAAGGACACCCGGACCTGAGGAAACTTCTCACACTCGACAACTGGGAAGGCCCACCGCCAATGCTTAAGGACATCAAGTTTCCTGAGATGAGTCAGCGATGACGACAAGTGCAAACCCGCCGGCGCCAAGCATCACCGTCTCCAAGACTAGCGTACCATCAACCCTCGACGTTTCCGTTGGCCCCCAGCATCCTGGTTCAGGGCACTTTCGGATGCTCATACGTGTGGACGGAGACTACATCGTCAGTGTAGATCCGGACATAGGTTACGTGCATCGAGGGTGCGAGAAGATTGCCGAATACCGGAACTACGTCAGCAACATTCCACACCTTGAAAGGCCCTGTATTATTGATGCGATCCACCTGAACTGGGCTTACGTGCTGTCTGTCGAAGAACTCCAAGACGTCCAAGTGCCGCCCAGAGGGAAATACATTGCAACTATTGCTGCTGAGATGAACCGCATCTGCAGCCACCTATATTGGCTTGCAATTAATGCAGGCGTCTTTTCCGGTCACACAACGATTTTCATGTGGGCTTTCGGGGACCGCGACTTGTTCCTAGAACTCGCTGAATGGTTGACAGGCGCCCGCCTTACATACTCATTCCTTCCTCCCGGAGGTCCGAGACGTGACCTCCCCTTTGGATTTGAAGACCGACTCACCGAGTTGCTCGACTACTTCGAGAAACGGCTTATCGAATACGACCGGATCTTCTTGCGCAACCCGCTTGTAGTAGCGAGGGCAAAGGGGATTGGCGTTCTCTCGCGAGAAGACGCGATAAAGCTAGGAGTCGCGGGGCCAGTTTTGCGAGCTTCCGGAGTCAAGTATGATGTTCGAAAGGTGGAACCCTATGGAGCCTACCCTGATCTCGATTTCGAGATTCCCACATTCGAAGAAGGCGACTCCTATGCACGCTTCTTAGTGAGATTCGAAGAGATGAAACAGAGCGTCAGCATCATCCGACAAGCCCTGAAGAAGATACCTAGAGGACCAATCGCACGAAAGGCCCCCATCATCGCACCCGAAGGTGAAGCAACGGGCCGCGTCGAGTCATCACGAGGCGAATACTCTGTCATGGTCATCGCAGATAACAGCGACAAACCATACCGGGTCAAGATAATGAACGGCTCATTCCGAAACCTGACTGCGCTTCCCTATCTGATTCGCAATGTGCACGTCGCAGACATGCCAATCATCTACGGTAGCTTAGACTACTGGCCGGTGGAGGCGGACCGATAGGAGGCTCAGGCAGAATATGGTACTAGCAGCGATGGTTGAAGGAATCAAACATATCTTCAAACTTACTTTCACAGTCAAGTACCCCTACCAGAAGGTTCAGCTTCCAAAGGGATTCCGCGGGAGACACTTGCTCTACATGGATAAATGCACAGGATGCGGAATCTGCGCATGGATCTGCCCAGAACGCTGCATTAGCATGGTCCCTGTGACTGACGATAAGGAATATCCACAGAATCCCGAGAGACGCTTCCCGCAATACTGGTACGCTCGATGCTGTTTTTGCCACTTTTGCACAGAATATTGCCCGACGGCGGCTTTGGATTATACACCCGACTACGAGCTCGCTGAATACGATCGCGAGCTACTGATCTGGAGTCCGCATCGCATGTCCCAGCGACCAGCGAGTATCGGTGAGTACCGTTCCGTGATTGAAGGCGATAGAGGCGTCAAGTACGAACGACTCGCGAAGATCGAGAAAGCGAAATGACCCTTTGCGAAGACTGAAATCGCAGTTTGGCCCTGAACAGTGGCAGATTACTGATGCGCGACTTGGAAGACGAGCTTGGATCTCAAATCGAAAAAAAGACAAAGGCAAGAAAACGTAAGCGCGGTCCCTACCGGAAGTCTGCTCCTCTCCCATTCTGAGTTGGGAAACTGAGAATGTCATGACATACGTCATACTTAAATAACGTCAAATGCCTCTGTTCGCCTTCAGAGAAAGATGTGAAACAGCATGCCAACCACACTCGAGATCAGGGATTTGCACGTCAGTATCGAAGGTAAGCCAATTCTGAAAGGAGTCAACCTGAAGGTATCTCAAGGCGAGATACACGCGGTGATGGGGCCCAATGGATCTGGAAAGAGCACCCTAGCAAACACATTGATGGGTCATCCCAAGTACAAGGTGGGTAGCGGCGACATTCTCGTCAACGGAGAAAGCATCGCAGATCTACCCCCTGACCAGCGCGCCAAGAGAGGCCTTTTCCTCGCGTTCCAATATCCACTCGAAATATCCGGCGTCCCGCTCGCCCAGTTCCTGCGATCCGCCTACCGGGCAGTCCATGGAGATGCACAGATGAAAGGCGGGATAGGCGGAGAAATGATTTCGGCCATCGCTTTCAGGAAGAAGCTTGAGGAGAAGCTGAAGGAAGTAGGTATGGATCCTGAGTTCGCGAAGCGGTATCTGAATGAAGGATTCTCAGGTGGAGAGAAGAAGCGTTCCGAAATTCTTCAAATGGCTATACTCGAGCCAGCGATAGCTATCATGGATGAGACAGATTCAGGTTTGGACATCGACGCCGTTCGGAAAGTAGCTGAGGTTGTTGCGCGTATTGCTGGTCCGAACATGGGGGTGCTCTTGATAACGCACTATCAGAGGATTCTCAAATACATCAAACCCCAATTCGTGCATGTGATGGTGGATGGACACATATTCAAGTCCGGTGGACCTGAGTTGGCTGAGCTGCTTGAAGAGAAAGGATACGCATGGATCGAACGTGAAGCAACGGCCGCGACTGTTGTTTGAAAGGAACATTTATAACGTATGTCATATCGACTGCCCGTGACAACCGATGGCGACAAAGCAGACACTCGAGATTGATTATACCAAGTATGACTTCAGCCATCCGGATTCCGATTATCAGTACAAGTTCCCGAAGGGCCTCAGCAGGGAAATTGTTGAACAGATTTCCGGAATCAAGAAGGAACCTGACTGGATGCGCCAGTTCAGGTTGCGAGCATACGATCACTTCGTGAAGAGACCACTACCCATGTGGGGTGGCGATCTCACCAAGCTCGACTTCGACGAAATGCGATACTATGCCAGCCCAACTGAGAAAAAGAGCCAATCCTGGGAGGATGTTCCTCCATACATCAAGGAAACCTTCGAGAAACTCGGAATCCCCGAAGCCGAAAGGAAGTTCCTTGGGGGAGTAGGCGCCCAGTACGAGTCTGAGGTAGTCTACCATAGCCTAAGGCAAGACCTCGCGAAGAAAGGTGTCATCTTCACAGATACCGATACCGCGGTTCGCGAGTATCCAGACATTGTGAAGAAATACTTTGGTACGGTGATCCCTCCGGAGGATAACAAGTTCGCTGCCCTCAATAGTGCTGTCTGGAGCGGTGGCAGTTTCATCTACGTTCCAGAAGGCGTCAATGTAGAGGTGCCTCTGCAAGCGTACTTCCGGATCAACTCGCAGAATATGGGCCAGTTTGAGCGTACCCTGATCATAGCTGACAAGAACAGTCGCGTGCACTACATCGAAGGATGCACTGCACCCATCTACTCGACCGACTCGCTACACTCAGCAGTTGTCGAGATCATCGCAAAGCCCGGTGCTTACATGCGTTACACAACTATCCAGAACTGGTCCAATGATGTCTACAACCTTGTCACGAAACGGGCCTACGCTCACCAAAATGCCACTGTAGAATGGGTGGACGGAAACATTGGCAGCAAGTTAACAATGAAGTATCCATCAATTTACCTGCTCGGACCAAGAGCAAAGGGGGAAATCCTCTCAGTCGCCTTCGCGGGAAAAAATCAACACCAAGACGCTGGAGGAAAGGTAGTACACCTAGCTCCTTACACGACATCTAGAATCACCTCCAAATCGGTGTCCAAAGATGGAGGCCGAACAACCTACCGTGGCCTACTACACGTGGCAAGGGGAGCAAAAGCTGTGAAGTCAACTGTCAGATGCGACGCTTTGCTTCTTGACGAATATTCGAGGACTGATACCTACCCCTACAATGAGATCAATGAAGACGACGCAACCGTAACCCATGAGGCGACGGTGGGCAAAATCGGTGAAGACCAGTTGTTCTACCTCATGTCACGGGGCCTCTCGGAGCAAGAAGCATTGAGCATGATCGTGATGGGTTTCATGGAACCCTTCACGAAAGAACTACCCATGGAATACGCCATCGAACTGAACAGACTAATTCAATTGGAGATGGCTGGCTCAGTCGGATAAGAAAGCCCTATTTTTCTTCCTCCATCGTCCACACCTCAACCATCCAGAGGTCGGCCTGGTTCAATGTCCGAATTAAGAATGACACAAGCGAACGAGCAGTCTGTGAAGGAGATCTCAGATTCCAAACAGGAACCTGGATGGTTGCGAGAATTTCGAGGCAAATCATTAGACGTGTTCCGGAAACTCCCCTTCGAAATCTCACGGCTTTACACAAAATATGTTGATCTCAGCGGCATTGACCTAGAATCATTGAACCTGGGCTTCCCCGAGCCATCTCAAGCCAAAGCTGAGAGTGCCATCAGCAAACTCAAATCCGATAGGGCGATTACACTTTACCAGATCGAAGGGAAGACTGTCCAAGCAGAGGTTCCTGAGGCCCTCCGAAGAGAAGGAGTGAAATTCACAGACATCAGCACCGCCATTCATGAGGAACCAGAATTCTTCCGAAGCTACTTCCTTGGGAAGGCGATACTTCCTGAAGATGACAAGTTCGCAGCACTAAACAACGCCCTATTCACAACAGGTTTCTTCCTCAAGGTCCCGGAGGGCATAGAGGTGACCTTACCCTTCAGACATGTAACCGTATTAGACTCAGAGGGATGCGGCCTCTTCGCCCAGAACCTTATCGTTGCAGAAAGCCGAAGCAAGTTCACGCTCCTTGAGGAAGTATATTCCACACGCCTAGCGGGACAGCTTATGAGATCAACCTTGAGCGGACTTTCCGAGGTTCACCTGCACGATGATGCGGATGTAACCTATGCAAGCATAAACAACTTGGCCTCCAACTTCAACATATTCATCAACAAGAAGTCCATCGGAGAGCGGAACAGCAGCATTGTTTGGTCGTCGGGACAGCTGGGGGGCGCCTATACTCGGTCGCGCCTAGAAAGTGTAATGAAACATGAGGGCGCATCCTCCGAGAATATCGAGGTCGTCTTTGGAACAGGGGCCCAACGTTTCGATACAGTCTCGAACATAACACACGTTGGTCCGAACACTAGCGGCCACGCCGTTTCGAAAGGGGTCGTAAGAGATAAAGCCCGCTCACTCTTCAAGGGAATGATCAGAATCGAGAAGAACGCCAAAAATTCACGTGCCTACCTCGCGGAACACGCCATGATACTCGGCAAGGACGCACGCGCCGATGCAATCCCCGGACTAGAAATCGAAACAAACGAAGTCAAAGCCACACACTCGGCCTCAGTCGCTCAGATCAATGAGGAGCAGATCTTCTATCTGATGTCGAGAGGCCTGCCGGAAGACGAAGCTAAGAAGCTCATCGTTGTCGGATTCTTTGAACCCGTAGTGGAGCGAATCCCCGTAATTCAGGTCGCAAAACGGATCAGAAGAATGATAGACCTCAAATGGTCCGGGATATACGATTTCGACGCATCTCTAACGATTCCTGCCTTCGAAGACGAGTACTACGAAGAAGAAGTGCGGAAAACTAGCGACATATTCGAAGGCCATTACAAGTACCGCTAAGAGTGCCTACCTGTATTACCCCCTTCTCTCAGCACATCAGCATCATGCGGTTCCCTGTGCCTTCTCTCTGTTTTATCTTCATCCGTTTCCGAGGGCTCCCAGATCTCTACTTTCATTGCTCTCTGAGAAAGGGTCTTCTGAGCATCTGTCCGGTTATCTGCTTGCCCAAGTTCACGGCAAGATCTGTGAACCGAAATGGAGTGTTCATTCTGCAATTCCAGATTGACCTTGGAGCATCTGTCCCCGTACCCGCAATGCCAAGAATGTAGAGGAGTATTCAGACCGGAAGTGGATGGAAGCCTAACCGCGCTCTGCTAACCATGATATTCGAAGATGATTCTGTGAAGTGCACACAGTGCAAAGGTCATCTGATCCTAGAAAGTCACAGCAGAGTCTGGAGTAAAGGCGACTTCAAACATGTTTTCACCTTTCAATGCCAGAACTGCAATCGACAGTTTGAATCAAGAGACAGCGGGATCGTACCAAAGCGCTGCGAGCGTAATATGAAAACATGGGTCGGGTTCTGGCTATAGACTTTATATCGTTATGACATATGTTATGCTAGGGGCCCCTTCACGCTGGTCTAACTGTTGGTTGAGAAACTGACAGCGATTAACATTCCAAAGATACGGGAAGACTTCCCAGTCCTCAGGCGACAGGTTAGCGGTAAACCGCTCATCTACTTTGATAACGCCGCCACGTCTCAGAAACCCAATGCCGTCATTGAAGCGCTGGACAACTACTATCGGAATTACAACGCAAACATCCACCGTGGAATTCATAAATTAGCCGAAGAAGCGACCGTCGCCTATGAGGAGGCACGCGAGAAGGTTGCCAAGCTTGTTAATGTAAGTCACACCGAGGAAATCATTTTCCTTAGGAACGCAACGGAAGCAATTAACCTAGTCGCCTGGTCTTGGGGGCGCGCCAACATTGCCAAGGGAGACAAGATAGTCCTTACGATCATGGAACACCACAGCAACATTGTTCCCTGGCAGCTTCTGGCCCAAGAGAAGGGCGCACAGGTTGAATACGTCAAAATAGATGAGGAGGGACACCTTCGAAAAGATGATATCCACGGATTGATCGATGAAAAGACCAAGATTGTCTGCATGACCCACGCCTCCAACGTTCTTGGAACAGTCAATTCAATCAGAGATATCGCTAGACTTGCGCATCGTTTCGGTGCCCTTTGCCTAGTGGACGCCGCTCAATCTGTCCCGCACATGCGCGTTGATGTTAAGGAGATTGATTCCGACTTCTTGGCCTTCTCAGGTCACAAGATGATGGGTCCAACGGGGATAGGGGTTCTCTACGGAAAGAGAGAGCACCTGGAGAAAATGCCGCCGTTCCTGGGAGGCGGAGAGATGATCACAGAAGTGCACACAACGGGAGCGTCATGGAAGGACTTGCCGTACAAATTCGAAGCTGGTACCCCCAATATTGCAGGGGCTATTGGACTCGGGGCCGCCATCGACTATCTTCGCAAGATTGGAATGAGAAATATTCATGACCACGAAATGGAGATCACAGATTACGCGCTTCGTAGAATGTCTGAAGTTAGGGGAGTTGTAACCTATGGACCAAGAAGCGTAGACCAGAGAGTGGGTGTAATCTCGTTCAATCTTGGAGAGATTCACGCTCACGACCTCGCCACCATACTAGATGAGGAAGGAATCGCTATCAGATCAGGCCACCATTGCGCGCAGCCTCTCATGGAATTCTTGGGCGTCCCAGCCATGTCGAGAGCCAGCTTCTACGTCTATAACACAAAGGATGAGGTAGATGTCTTCATCAATGCCTTGGAGAAAGCAAGGAAGCTATTCGGCTCATGAGTTCGGACATCTACAAAGATATCATACTGGATTACTATAGGAATCCGCGAAACTTTGGCGACCTTCTTGATGCAGACGTTCGCGTAAAGGACACGAACCCTCTCTGCGGTGACATAATCGAGATGCAACTCAAAATCAAGGATGGTAAGATAGAGGACTTACGGTTCAAAGGCAAAGGGTGTGCTATCAGTCAAGCTTCAGCTTCGATGTTGACTGAAGTTGTTAAAGGTAAGACGCTAGATGAGGTCAAGGCGCTAGGAAAAGCTGACGTTCTAGATCTCATGGGAATCGACCCCGGGCCGACGAGAATCAAATGCGCACTCCTAGGGTTGAAGGTACTCAAGCTCGGAGTTTACGGATATCTCGGACAGGCTATTACAGAGGAAGTGAAGCAACTAGTCTAGACTTTCGCAAATGCCATTCCTGCCGAGCGACTTGTCCCTAGCTCGCAACATTTTTGGTCGATGAAAAGTTTATGAGAGATGCGGTTTACGTGCAGAGGCCATGCCGCAGAAATATACTCTTCCGGATTTGCCTTACAACTACAATGCACTTGAACCAGTAATCTCCGAGGAGATCATGCGACTCCACCACGACAAGCATCATGCTGCATACGTTACCGGAGCAAACGCTGCTCTCGAAAAACTAGACAAAGCTAGGAAAGGAGAACTGCAGGTCGACATGAGGGCCGTACTGAGAGACTTCAGTTTCAACTTGGACGGACACGTACTTCACAGCATCTTCTGGCCCAACATGGCGCCACCCGGTAAGGGAGGAGGGACCCCGGGCGGGGCCATAGCAGATAGGATAAGGCAGGATTTTATCGGCTTTGATAAGTTCAAACAGCAATTCTCGGACGCAGCGAAGACTGTTGAAGGCTCAGGGTGGGCACTCCTACTCTACGACAACACCACCGACCAACTCGTCCTCACACAAATCGAAAAGCAGAACTTCATGCACCTCGCCCAACTCCCAATACTCCTCGGACTCGACGTTTGGGAGCATGCATACTATTTGACCTATAAGAACGACAGGGCAAAATACGTTGACGAGTGGTGGAAGGTCGCAAACTGGGACGACGTAGCGGCGAGATTCGAGAAAGCGAAAAAGTGAGTTCTTTCCTTCCTGCCCTTCCTTTTTTTATTTTCTTAGCCAGTTTTCCACATAGTGCACTTTTTCGGGCTTCAGCTTTATCGTGCTCACGTTTGACAGAAATTTCCCAATAGCATCCTTCCGGTATATTCGTAGATGGTACGCCACCTTCCTATTCGACTTCAAATCTCTGTGAGAAGTAAACCGCCCTTCTATACCGAGTGCATACTTCAACTCTCTTCTAACGAGCTCAAGGAGGTTGAGGTCGGTGTTACTGAAATCGAGATTTATCTTAGGAGTCCTTCTGACTTTCTCCTTGATCACCTTAACACATCCCTCGGCGTCAAAGAACCCTTCTATGAGCTGTAAAGAATTGGCCAAACGATCTCCGCGTCTAATCAAGTTCGAAAGGACGTTGAAATCTTGACGTACTCGCCTCATTAGAAAGTAAAGTTCGGCGTTCTGAAACTTGACAAACCAAACGTTTCTACCTCGATATGTATATGTTTTGGCCTTTGTTTTGCTCGTACACCAAGCTATCTTCTCTGCATACTTCAGGCAGAATTCTCTCTCGCCGAGGAGCCAGACGTAGTATTGATTCCTCCAGAGGTAGATGCATCCATCACCTAGCAGAGCGCCTATGACGTAGAACAGTTCTTCAGCGTGGGTGATTCTTCCGCATCTCTTTCCGAAAGGCGACCTGCCCTTTGTCCAAGCATAGACAGTGCTTTGGCTGACTCCGAAGCGTTTCGAAATTGTGCACACCATTTCATGTGTCGATTTGCCTCGGGCAAGTAATTCCTGAAATCGGTCGTATGCTTGGAGACGTTTCTCTAGAGGAGTGACGAGAACCCCTGTGTCGTCCTGACTCAAGTCTGGTTGAATCTGAAGCCTGCCTGTGTTGACTTGCGATGGCCACATTGTCCATTAGGCGACCTGCTGAAACAGCGCTCTACGTCGTTTTAGTTTTCGAAGCAGACGCGTGAAAACGAATAGCGTGTCACGCGGTACTACTGAAGAGCGAAAGTAATCTTGGTCGGCCTGCTCGCGATCATGAATTGCAACACAAGGATGACCGCGGTGCATACGTCGACGAATGGTGGAAAGTCGTCAACTTTGACGATGTCGCAGCCAGATTCGACAAAGTCCGGAAATGAAATTAGCTCGCAAAACTCAGGTTGCGAGCAACTCCCCTTTCTTTCCTCTGATCACCGAATCAGGGTGTTTTCTGTCCTCTTGTTTGTCTTGTTTGCATTGCGATCGCTGGCAGCGCGGCGAATCCGAGCGCCTTCTCGAGTGCTCGTCGAAAGTGTGCTAGTGCCTAGCTGAGCTTCTTGGCTATCTCTCGCACAGCTTCTTCGAAGATTTCAAGACCAGTATCTATCAGCTCGCGGGTAATGATAAGTGGAGGAGCGAATCGCATTGTGGATTTTCCTGCGGTTATTATTGCCAGTCCGCGCTTGAAGCACACGTTCATGATGTCCTGCACTTCTTGGGAGGCAGGCTCCTTCGTTTTGGGATCTTTCACGATTTCCGCGCCTACCATCAGGCCCTTCCCGCGGACGTCGCCTACCATCGGATATTTCTCTTGCATTTCTTTGAGGCGTTTAATCAGGTAGGTCCCCTGCCTAGTAGCGTTCTCCAGTAGCCTTTCCTGCTTCATGATTTCGATAACTTGCAGTGCGGCCGCACATGCAACCGGATTACCTCCAAATGTGTTCGCGTGAGAGCCGCCTTCCCAGTCCATAATCTCCTCTTTCGCTACCATCGCACCTAGCGGAAGACCTGAGGCGAGAGCTTTGGCGATCGTTATGATATCGGGGATAACGCCGAAGTGTTCAATTGCAGACCACTTTCCCGTCCTCCCCATCCCCGACTGAATCTCGTCGTCCACCATTAAGATACCATTCTTGTCGAGGGTTTTCTTTAGGCGTTGGAAGTAGTCGTCTGGTGGAACAACATATCCGCCCTCCCCTTGAATGGCTTCGATGAACATTGCTGCAGTGTCCTCAGCCGGATGATACTTCTTCAAGACCTCTTCATCAATGAAGTCCACACACCACATGCCGCATTCGGGATACTCCAAATGGAACGGACATCTGTAGCAGTATGGGTATGGGATATGAGTCACCTGCGGAACCGCCGGTAAGAAATGTCGTCTTTGAACAGGTTTGCTGGCAGTCAGACTCATCGCTCCGAAGGTTCTGCCATGAAATGAACTACTGTAAGCCAGGAAGAGCGGTCTGCGTGTGTGCCACCTCGAGACTTTCATAGCCGCTTCTACGGCCTCGGCACCACTATTCGCCATGAAGACCTTCTTGGGAAAAGTTCCGGGTGTAATTTTGGTCAATTCCTCGGCTAAATCGACAAGCGGTTTGTAATAGAAATCTGTCCAAGAATAGTGCAGAAGTCTCTCCGACTGCTCTTTGATCGCCTGGACCACTCTGGGATGAGAATGACCGACGTTAAGCACTGCTATACCCGAGTTGAAATCAACGTACCTATTTCCATCTACATCTCGGACGATGCACCCGGATCCGGATTCGGCAACTAGAGGATACCATCTCACCGCAGACTTCGTAATGTAAGCTTCATCTTTTTCGAGGAGTTCACGCGCTTTCGGCCCCGGCGGAGTTACAACAATCTTCGGTCGCTCTACCTCAACTTGCAAGTATGATGCCTCAGCGTTGAGGCGCATGCCAGCGAATTGTAAAAGGCTTTAGTTCACGTTTCACGGCTGGAAAGCTTTGCGACGAGAAAGGTCTGCTTTCAAATGTGTTGCCGCCAAGAAGCGTCTGTCACCTTCATCGGGCTGATTGTTCGCGTTCACTACATCTGTGTCAAATATTTCGCTTGCAGGCAATTTCTTTCACTCGATCTTCCTATCGGAAGTGGGGAGCTCTCAGTTGAGTCTCCCAAAGATTCGTGAGAGCTTGAGGCGATGGTAGACTGGGGCGCCAATGATCGTTACGATAGCAACTGTAACCAGCCTCTCTACGGGGTAGACATACATTATCAGATTCCATCTGGCAGGCGTCAGCGTGGGAGAGAAATACCAGATGCTCAACGCGCTGCCGAAGGCATGATGAGTTAGCGTCCCGACGAAAGCAGCCACCAAGACATTCGAGGTCGTCTTCCTGAGCTCTGTGGATGCAAACCAGTTGCGTGTCAAACCGGCGATGGGCGAGAGCGCAAGGATCATCGCCATGATGTGAAGTCAAGGGTAAAGAGGAGATGCACGTTCTAACGGATGCGCGTAGAAGGTTGCCACCGAGAGCAGTATAATCGCTCCTAGTATGTAGCCGCGTTTGATTCTCATACATCCCGCTCCAGTGGCGCCCAAGGCTACGGTAGCACCTTGAGGAATCCGAAGATGGCTCCGGCGGGATTCAGGAACAAACCAATCAGAGAGTCCAGTGAAACCCCAAAAATAGTTTCAGTAGTAACAGGTTACTGTATCGCCGATTTCTCGTTAGTCTCGAATGCAGGTCGACGATTGATGCCAAGAAGACCTGACGCCCTCACATGCGGAACTAGTGTCCTTAAGTCTAATCTGCCATAGACCTATTAGCGGACATGCTACGCAAACAATGCGAGAGAATTGCCGCAATCTCCATCAGACATCGCAAGCGAAATTTCAGGTCGCCTTGAACTCGCCATGCTCCTCGAAGTGAGCGCATACCCAAAGCCCGGGAATGTTCACAGAACCCGTGACTACTCAGAAACCACATACGAACACTTTCTCGCATCTGCAGTAGCGTCAAGGTCCTACTTCGAAAGAGCTGCCAAGAGAGGGATACTCATCTCGAGGAAGAAGATCTCTGTTCAACATGCAGAGGTTGGAGCCGCAATCCGGGACGCGGTCATTAGCATAATGCATTCGCAGAGAGGCGGGAACACCAGTCTTGGAACTCTGACTCTGCTCGTACCGCTTGCTGTTGCAGCAGGCATGACATTCACCGGGCGCCATCTCTCACGTTCCCGTCTTAGGCGCAATCTACGGAGAGTACTTAGATCAACAACAGTGGCTGATTCAATAGCTTTCTACGAGGCGATCACTTATGGGAAGCCCGGTGGCCTTGGAAGAGCACCACAACTAGACGCATTGGATCCGTCATCAAGGCGGAGGATACTAGACGAAAGATTCACGCTTCTCGAGATATTTCGTTTGGCGGCTGACTGGGATTCGATCTGCAGGGAGTGGACGACTGATTACAAGGTTACTTGCGAGCTTGGTTATCCATACTTCAGCAAGGAATTGGCGAGAACGGGGGATGTTAATGAGGCTACGGTCAACACGTATCTTAAGATTCTCTCGGAGATACCTGATACCTTAATCGCACGCAAGGCTGACATCGACAAGGCTAGGTGGACTTGTAACCGCGCCAAAAAGACGCTTGCACTTGGTGGAGCGAGCACAAAAGCGGGACGAAGAGAGATCGAACTTCTCGACGAAGAACTCAGAATGAACAGGCACCTACTCAACCCGGGCTCCACAGCGGACATAACAGCTTCGGTTCTAGCACTGGCAACCCTATCAGGCTACAAGCCCTGAGCATTACTCATTCAACTTTCTTACTAACACGATAGGATAATGGCCTATCGAGTCTAGCATCTCCCATGTTATTCCTGTGAGTTCGACACGGAACCTTCTCGCCATATCCCAAGCCGTTCGTCCCGCGCCATGTCCTCTCGCTCTATCAGCCGCTTCGGCCGCCGAAAGAGCCTCCTCAAGTGAAAATGACGCTCCGTCTACTGTTAATGGGGTGGCTCGAGCAGTCCACCGAAGCGTCCTACCTAGGATGAACGCGACTATTCCCAGTGACCTAACGCCTCTCACAGCGCCAGGTCTCGGAGTAAGGTGCGTTCCTTTTCGGCTGTAGGTCTTGTCGGTATCAGTGATCATCACAGTAACTTGCTTGCCCAAGACTTCCTGAATCGCTTTGCGAATATTCTGGCCGACACCGTCAGGGTTGTTCAGAGGTAATGAGACAAGGGCATACGGAAGATTTGTGACATCTATTCCTCCTTCGGAATAGTGAAGCAGCGCCTGTCCAAACCCCGCATATTGCAATGCCACTTGCTTGTGAACCTCACCTTGAGGGATAGGATACCGTCTCAACCGCCAAAGAGTCTTGTCTCTTAAACGGCACAACGGTCCAAGAAAATAGCCCCACCCCAGTCTCGTCCAAATCCTGGCAAGAACCTTAGCTAAGAAACTCGGCCGAATCAGAGCTTCATCCACGACTCGGCCCAGAGCTACTGAGATTGCCTTCTCAGAAACCACCACGATGTCGCCGTCCTGACACTCACTCGCAATAGACTCGAGGATGATCTTCACGAAGTCGTCCCCCGGTCTCCAATACCTTGTCCTAATTCGTCTCGCGTTGAAGTGCAATTTGAACTCGAAGCTCTAGGTACTATCTGCCGTGATTAGAGGCCGCCTAGCTTTTATTTTCGGCTGTTAGCGGGTATGCCTCCTGCGAGATGTCCAAGTTTTGAAGATCGGTCTCCTGACAAGGAACCAAGATGCTTGGTGTTCCTCCAGACTCCTTCAGGCTTTTCGTCGAAACGGGGCAGACCCCGTCGCATTGAGTTTCACCGACATCGCAGCGCGAATAAACATGGAGCCTCAGATCTCCTTCGAGAATCTTGATCTCATCAGGGATCTTGGCGCCTTGCTTGTTCGGCCGATAGGACGGGGTTCGTTGGATGAAGTGATCTTTCAAATGGACATGTTGCACAAGCTCTGGAGGATGGGCCTACCTGTGATCAATCATCCATCCGCCATAGAGAAAGCTGTTGACAAGTACTACGCCCTCACGATCTTGAATGAAAATGGAATCTCAATCCCGAGGACCGTTATCACCGAGAGCGTGTCTGAGGCTTTGAAGGCCTTCAAGGCCTTCGGCGGTGAAGCCATCGTGAAACCTATTTTCGGTTCAAGAGGAATAGGCGCAGCCAAGATCTCAGATACCGATGTGGCAGAGAGAGTCTTCAGAACGCTTCGTTTCTATCGGCACGTCATCTACGTTCAGGAATTTGTCCCCCATGGGAAAAGGGACATGAGAATCTTCGTCATCGGCGGGAGGGCTGTGGCTGCGATGTACAGGGTTGCTGAGTCTTGGAAGACGAACGTGAGCCAAGGCGCAGCCTCTGTCAAGGCAGATCTGGTTGCAGAAACAGAGAAGCTTGCTCTTGATGCGGCAAGCGCGATCGGCTGCGAAATCGCCGGCGTGGACATTATGGAGAGTGATGCAGGCCTTCTCGTAAACGAGGTCAATTCTCAGCCGGGCTGGCGAGGACTTCAGAGCACCACGAAGGTCAGTATTGCCGATCAGATAGCACAGTACGTCTTATCGAAGGCGCGCCGATAGTGGCCTGAAGTTCTCTAGATGGGTAGGCGGATCCTTCATAATGACTTGGAAAGTCAAAGCTCGGGAAGGAGACTTCATCGAAACCGTCGAGGGACTGATCTTTGATGTAAAGGGATTTCTTCATCCTCCCGATCGAGTCATAGCATATCTCAGATACCTTCCCGACGGACGCGGAACTAGGCAAAGAAACGGAATCAAGTATCGAAAGGTCTACGACCTCGATGCACGTGCCTATCTCCTTGCGAGGAGATGGCCACACTACCTCTACAGGTGCCCTGTGTTCAATAGGGAAGTGCAGGCCGTTCCTCTGGATAATGTCAAGTCGCACTGCATCCCAACAGAGAGATACGCAGAGCTCAGGCAGAAAGCTGACCTTGATCCGCAGGAGCGACTCGCCATCGGTATGGTGGAAACTCTGACGAATCAAACTGGAATCTCCTCCTCCAAAATTGGGGTCTCGGGCTCGATCCTCGTCGGCCTCCACGCTGCGGAATCCGACATAGACTTGGTCCTTTATGGCACCGAGGCCTCTCGCCAGACTCATGCAAGACTGAAGTCGCTTCTCGAAACCCGTTCAGAAGGGTTTAGTCCGTGCGGTGCGAGCGATCTGCGCAAACTGTACAAGCAGAGGAGTCTAGCGTCTGCAATATCATTCGAGACGTTCGTCAGACATGAGCAGTCGAAGGTTCTGCAAGGAACCTTCAGGGGTACGCAGTACTTCATACGTTGCGTCAAGGAATGGGACGAACTGCATGAGGAATATGGTGATAGGAAGTACTATCCCATTGGCATGGCCACCCTGAGCGCGACGATCGTGGATGACTCCGAGTCAATCTTCACTCCCTCTACTTATCAGATCTTACACGTTGAGTTAACTGGAGGCGCAGCGATTAAGCCTCCCTCTCAGATAGTTTCCTTTAGGGGCAGATTTTGCGAGCAGGCACTCATTGGAGAGCGTATTCTTGCGAAGGGGACTTTGGAGAAGGTTGTTGAAAAGCGCGGTGAAACGCATAGGTTGGTAATCGGCGAGGATCCACGTGACTTCCTAACGGTTGTTGGAAAGAGTGAGTAGAGGTTTTAGAGACCGCGACTACATTGAAACTATCGACGGCCTATTCTTCGCTGTCATAGGCAACGTTCACCCCAACGACCGAGTTTTCGCTTTCCCGAAGTACGTGCCGAGCCACCGCGGAAAATGGGGGAAGGGCAGGAGGAGGTACAGAAGGTTAGTCAGGTATTACTCAGCGTCAAATGTGATGAAGCAGATAGAGTTCCTGCGTGGACGATACCCCGAGTACCTCTTTCGATCTGAACCGCTTCGCATGACCTTCTTCGCGGTTCCGCTGGAAAGAATCGCGAAACACTATCGACCAGACGAACGCTTGAAGGACCTCTTCAGGACCGATGATTTGGACAATCTTGAAAAGAAGGCTGTTGAACTGGCTTCCCTCCTTTGTGATGATAGCGGAATTTCTCTGGATAGTCTTGGAATCACAGGATCAATCTTGCTAGATGTCCACAACGTGAGCTTTAGTGACATAGACTTGGTTGTGTATGGCCGTGATGAGAGCCGGAAGATCAAGGAGGCATTGCTCCGACTGTACGCAAGGGGCGCAGTCCAGAAGCTTCAGGGTACGAGACTCTCGAGATGGTGCAGAGAGATGTCCACGGTTCATCCCTTGACTTTGAACGAGGCTAGAATGCTCTATTCAAGGAAGTGGAACAAGGGAGTCTTCAAGAACACAATCTTCTCGATACATCCGACGAAGACCGAGGAGGAAGTTAGCGAGCGCTACGGTGATGAAGTCTACAAGTCCCATGGGATTGTTGAAGCAAGAGCCAAGGTTGTCGATACTACGGATTCATATTTCCTTCCGTCGATTTATCTCGTGGACTGTGTTCAGCTTCAAGGCTCGGGCAAGTTCAACAAGGTCCACAAGGTGGTCAGCTTCGAGGGACTCTACGCGGATATCGCTGAGAGCGGAGAATGGTTGGTAATCAGAGGAAAACTCGAGGATGTCTTGGACCGATCAGGACGTCTGAAATATCAACGAATCCTTGTCGGGTCGCCTCAGGCGCGTGGGTATGACTTCTTGAAACTGTTCATGGATAAAGATCTATGCTGTTGTTAATGCCTCTTTGAGCTTAATCTGATATGGTCCGAGCTTTCCTCCGAAGTTTACGGCAGTGATCTTCTTAACACCTGGTACGGCTACCGCGGCGCGTATCCCCTCGGCCGTTCCTCGCTTGACAGTGTCGAAATTGAGTCCATTGAAGACGAGTTCATAGACGCTTCCCACCCCTTCGGGAACGAGGGATCCAGCTGCTGTTTCTCGAAGCTTGGGGCAGAAGAGGTGATTCGTGGTTGCCGGGAGCTTGTATTTCATCGACCCCACTTTGGAGCCCGATCTACATATGCCCCCCGGAAAGGTGAGTACAACACCTTCGACCTTGTTCATGGCTTGTACAGCATTCTCAGCCGCCTGCAAACCCGTTTTCTGGTTATCGGCCATTATGATGAAGTTCCCGCCGGCCACACATCTGCGAACACCGAACCGACTCTCCGTTACGAATTCGCCTTCCATAACTGGGATACGCCAAATCCTCCTTCCGTTGAGGTTGTCTCTCTTTTCGTAGCCGTCGCCGAACATCCGGATAGCCCATCCGACTCTCAAGCGGCGTTTCGCATCTGGCATTGCGTCGAAGGCTGCGGTGGTAGGGCAGGTCAGTATGCACTGCCCCATCCTAGCAATCATCTGCCGTTTGAGCTCGGTACGAGTCCTGTGGTATATCTGTAGGTGCACACCCGGTCTTCCATCGGGCGTCTTCTCTGGAGGAACGATAGATCCTTCAACCCCAGCTTCGGCTGGCGACATAATAATCGATGATGCGAATCCCGTGGCAGTCCTAGCCGCGGTCAACGCCCATTTCTCGTTATCGGCCGTTATCAAAATCCTCGCGGCGACCATTGGAAAGGCTTCAGCGAATGTGTCCTCGATTTCAACTCCACTGGACAATGCTCTGTCTCCGCGCCAATGCGGAATGGTCTGCTTAAGATGATTTCGTAAATCGAATCTAATTCGAAAATCTTCGTACATATTGTAAGTATCATATCGCGGCAAGCGTTATACGCCAAGTCAAGAGCGTAGGTGGAAGCGGTGAAAGTACTTTGGTTGTGAAGGTAGGTTTTGGCAAATTAGGGAACATCGGCGCGGCTCCTCTCCTTGAATTCCTCTTGGACGAGCGCGCGGATCGGAAGGACATAGACGTGCGAGTCGTCGGGAGCGGTGCGAAGATGGGAGTCGAGCAGGCCACGGAAGTCGCTCAGAAATTGCTTGAGTTCAAACCTCACCTTGCCGTCGTCACAAGCCCGAACGCTGGACTTCCAGGTCCGACCAAGTTGCGTGAGATTTTGACGGGTGGGAAGATTCCGACTGTTGTTGTCTCCGACGGCCCTGCTAAGAAGGCGGTTCAAGATATCGAGAAGCTAGGGGCGGGATATATGATCGTCGAGGCTGACGCGATGATTGGCGCGAGAAGGGAATTCTTGGACCCAGCCGAGATGGCTCTCTTCAACACAGATCTTATGAAAGTCCTCACTGTCACCGGAGTGTTCAATCTCCTCTGGCAGGAGATCGACAAGCTCGTTCAAACGATCGCGAAAGGTGAGGCGCTGACTCTACCGAAAATTGTGATCGACAAGGAGAAAGCGGTTGCATATTCGGCCCTAAACAACCCATACGCGAAAACCAAAGCCATGGCCGCCCACGAGATCGCCAAGAGAGTTGCCGACCTCACCGTTGAAGGATGCTTCGTTGTGAAGGAATGGGAACGCTACACGCAGCTTGTTGCAGCAGCCCATGAAATGATGAGAGAAGCATCTAGACTAGCAGACGAAGCTAGAGAGATGGATAAGGCGGAAGACCGAGTCGTCAGGATGCCTCACCACGACGACGGCACAATACTCTCGAAGCAAAGATTGATAGAGAAACCTAGAAGACCCGGGGAGGCTTAGAATCTAAGGCTCCATCTCTCGCTAGGAGAGCGGCCAATCCAAGATCCTTGCGACCCTAAGAGCGATTAGGACCGGCACTCCCACCATTGAGGCTATTGCTACGCTGTAGACGCTCTCGACCGGGGTTTGAAAGGCGCCTGCGATGAATATCGTGGACCAAGCATCCAAAGGAATTCCATACGTCTCATAAAGCCCCAGATCGGCCAGCATGAAGATCCTCGCCATCGCGTCCAGCTCAACGGCTACGAAGGTGACGAGAGCCACCACGGCTAGTAAAACTTTTGAATCCAGATTCTTTATGTCCATTTTCTTAACAGCAATTGCGGCAGGAAATATTGCGGCGAATCCAAGATACGTGTCCCAGAGAGTCCAGAGCGGAACTGCCCTCGCGAAAGGATGAACTAGAAATGCGACTAGAAGGACACCATAGAGGATCGATACAGCCCACCAACGTTTCCTGATAAGAAGACCAGCCCCAAGCGCTCCTATCGCCTCTGCTAACCCGAAGAAGTTCTCGATGTAGAAGGTTTCTGGGCGCATGAATCTTCCTCCAATCCATCCAATGATGGCGGCGACCGAACCGTATAGTGGTCCTCCAATGATTCCCTCAAGCGGCTCCATGACTATGCTGAAACGTCTAAACCCGACAGGGCCGAGCGGAATTGAGAGAACGATGTGGAGAGCTGCTAGGACAGATACGAGGGCAACAAATATCGTTCTACGATTTCGATTGGGCGACGTTCCGAACGACTCTCCCTGATGCGATTACAGTGAGTGAAATTGACACCACAACATTATGTGTACGTTGTGTGACCTCACTTAGGTTGAATCTGCATGTTAAGCTTGAGGGTGACCCTTTTATCGGGACGAAGTCTCAGTCAAGCCAGAGCCAAGGTCTCAGGAAAACTCTCAGACAAGTACGCTCGAAGCGTTGCCATCTGCGAACTTGATCCTGACGACATGAAGTCATTAGGCATCTCTCCAGACCAGAAAATCAAGGTCTCTACGAGTACTGGAAGTGTAGTTGTGAGAGCTGTCGCGTCATCGCAGGCGCCGCATAGGGGCGTTGCATTCATCCCCTACGGACCATGGGCCAATATGGTGCTTTCCTCGGAAACGCAGGGAACCGGTATGCCAACTTTCAAAGGGGTTGAGGCAGAAGTGACACCCGCCCCTAACGAAGAAGTCCTAGACTTGCCACATCTAGTCGCAGAGATGACCCGGAGGACATGAGAATGACGAAAGAAGTCATACCGAACGTGATCTGCACATTCTGCGGGGCCACATGCGACGACCTCCAAGTCACTGTTGAGAATGGAAAGGTCCAGAGTTCCCGCTCAGGATGCGCCATCTCGCTAGCGAAATTGATGGAGTACAATCGCGACCGCCATCTAACCCCGCTCATGAAGAAGAATGGAGAACTTCACGAAGCGAGCTATCAACAGGCGGTATCTAGAGCTGCAGAGATACTAGCCAACGCCAAATACCCTATCTTGTATGGTTGGAGTTCAACCAGCTGCGAAGCAACCAAAGTCGGCATCGAGCTGACGGAATGGGTCGGCGGAGTCATAGACAACACAACCACCGTATGTCACGGTCCAACACTTCTGGGCGTGCACGACATAGGTGAAGTGAGCTGCACCTTCGGGGAAGTCAGGCAACGTGCGGACCTGATAGTCTACTGGGGATCAAACCCGATCCACTCCCATCCCCATCACATGCAGCGTCTGGCAATTCGCAAGGGTCGATTCCGCGGTGGAAGAAAAGATAGGAAAATCGTTGTTGTGGACGTACGGAAGACCGATACGGCGAAGCTAGCGGACCACTTTCTGCAGATCACGCCAAACGGCGATTACGACCTCCTATGCGCCTTCAGGATGGCTGTTCGAGGAGACGAACTGGAGCAGGATGTGATCGCTGGCGTACCTGCCGACAAAATAGAAGAAATAGCCGACCTCATGGTAAGCTGCGGGTTCGGCATCCTCTTCTTCGGCGTAGGCCTCACCATGACGAGCGGGAAACATAGAAACATCGACGTCGCTCTCTCCCTTGTCCGCGATCTCAATGCGCGGACGAAGTTCCTCATAATGCCAATGCGAGGCTGGTACAATGTCGCTGGAGCGAACCAGGTCACAGCTTGGGTGACAGGATTCCCCTACGCAGTTGATCTGAGCCAAGGCTACCCACGCTACAACCCCGGCGACACTACTGTAATCGACATACTCTCAAGAGGCGATTCTGACGCCGCTCTCGTCGTAGCCTCGGACCCGGTTTCCAACTTTCCCGTCGAGGCGACGAGACGTTTGGCGCAGATCCCAATCGTCACAATCGACCCACGCCCGTCCGCGACCGGACTCATATCGGAAGTAGTCTTTCCCTCAGCAATCGTCGGAATCGAAACTGGCGGCTCGATATATCGCATGGATGGGGTCGCATTAAAGACGAAACCTGTTGTTCCTCCACCCCCCGGAATAAGACCCGATGTCGAGATCCTTCGCGATATCCTTAGAGAAGTGAAGAAGCTGAAGGGAGGTCAAACACTTGAGTGAACTGGCCATAAGGAATGGGATCGTCTTCGACCCGCTTAACGGGATCGAAGGCGAAAAACTCGACATCTACATCAAAGATGGCAAGATTGTGAAGAACGTTGGCGCGAGCGCGACGGTGATCGATGCCTCTGGCATGATGGTGATGCCGGGCGGGGTCGATATTCATTCCCACATAGCAGGGTCAAAGGTAAACGCCGGTAGGATACTGAGGCCTGAAGACCATGAGAAAGATGTAGAGACGCGTACATCGCTGACTCGCGCTGGAACTGGGAAGTCGATTCCCTCAACGTTCACAACGGGTTATCGATATGCAAGAATGGGTTACACAACCGTCTTCGAGCCAGCCACACCTCTCATGAAGACAAGGCATACTCACGAGGAACTCGACGACACTCCAATAGTGGATAAGGGTTGTTTCCCACTCTTCGGTAATGATTGGCGAACGCTGGAATATCTCGCACAGGGCCGTGTAGAAGAATGCGCGGCCTACGTGTCATGGATGCTTAGGGCAACCAAGGGATATGCCATAAAGGTAGTCAACCCCGGGGGCGTCGAGGCCTGGAGGTGGGGAAGATACATCACCGGCCTCAAGGACCATGTCCCGAACTTCGATATCACACCCAAGGAGATCGTTCGAGGAATCTGCAAAGTCAATCAGCTCCTGAAACTCCCGCACACAATCCATGTACATACCAATGACCTCGCCAAGATTGGAAACTACGAGACAACCATCGCGACGATGGACTCAGTCAGAGACCTCGCCCACGACAACAAGCCCATAATCCACATAACCCATGTCCAGTTCACTGGCCGGAGCGGGTCGGCATGGCATAATATCGGCTCCGGAGCGCCTGAGATAGGAGATTACGTGAACAAGCACGACCATGTCACAGTCGACTTGGGTCAAGTTGTATTCATGGACACGACGACGATGACAGCTGATGGGGGCTTCCAATATATGCTCTATCAACTCTCAGGGAACAAGTGGATGAACTTCGATGTCGAGGTCGAGACGGGAGCGGGCGTCGTCCCATACAAGTACAGACGAAACAATTACGTGAACGCGATCCAGTGGGGCATCGGCCTCGAACTCGCCCTTCTCGTTAAAGACCCTTGGCGCGTCTATCTGACTACCGACCATCCGAATGGTGGCACGTTCACGAAGTATCCAAAAATCATCGCTTGGCTGATGAGCAAGAAAGCAAGAGAGAAGTCCGTTGGGAGGATCAACAAGACAGCGCAGAAGAAGCTCGACCTGCCGGGAATAGATAGAGAGTACTCGTTCCCCGAGATCGTCATAATCACGCGCGCTGGGACCGCCAAGGCCTTGGGGCTACGCCAGAAGGGACATCTCGGAATCGGCGCAGATGCTGATGTCTCAATCTACAACCTAGACCCGACAAAGATCGACCCTTCAAAGGACTATCGACTTGTCAGGAAGGCCCTGAAGAGAGCCGCCTTCACCATCAAGGATGGAAGAATAGTAGTCAAGAATGGGGAGATAGTTGAAGCACCGCTCGGACGCACCTACTGGGTTGACAGCAAGGTTTCTGAGAGCCTCATGAAAGATGTGGAGTCCGAGATGAGGAAGACCTTCGACGACTACTACACAGTTCAAATGGACAACTACGCAATGGATGATAACGAGCTGGCAAACCCGAGCAGAATCACCGTCAAAGCAGAGGTTTAGCCGTTGAGAGAGATCGTGCTCGCGATCAGAAGAAGCCTCCAGCTCCCTGTTGACTGCCGAGAAATTTCACCCACAAAATTCACTGAGAAATCGATGAGACAGATCGAGACGACCAAGGCGTGGGAAGGAAACAGGCGGATCGAGCTTGCCGACATTTTCCAGGTCGCTGAGAAAAAGGGTGAAGGCCCTGATGAGACTTCCATTAGAATTGTTGGTGATGCCGCAAAGATCCGGAAGGTGGGGTACAAGATGTCTGGCGGATCTTTGATCGTAGATGGTAACGCTGGTATGTATCTAGGCGAGGAGATGTCGGGTGGATCAATCTTGGCCTCTGGAAACGCAGGCTCTTGGCTTGGCACAAAAATGAGAGGAGGACAGATCGAGGTCAAAGGCAACGCCGCCGACTACATCGGAGCTGGGTACCGAGGAACTACTCTCGGAATGAAGAACGGCTCGATAATCATCCACGGCAATGCGGGCCACGAGGTGGGA